>Ga0129313_1000009_pt1 | contig 262196 bp, 206 predicted proteins | sample O1105metagenome_FD_94436 | JGI IMG/M metagenome (GOLD analysis project Ga0129313, IMG submission 94436) | Orangutan group fecal microbial communities from fecal samples from Wisconsin, USA - O1105 metagenome | ecosystem: Host-associated > Mammals > Digestive system > Large intestine > Fecal... | reverse complement strand
TTGGGACCCGCCCCGATATGAGCATAAAAGTGGGATGTTAATCCCACGATATGCGAATATTGGGCAGGATTGTGGGAGTGCAGAGCACGGAACAATCCGCAGGCATCAAAGCCCGGGCTTTTGACCCCGACATCATAAGTGTAAAAGTTTACACTAAATTATAAAAATGTATTCCCTTTAAAAAAAAGATGGGGTATAATAAGGGCGAAAGCGCAGAGAAACGAATTTCAATGCGTAATAAAGAACAAATGGAGGTAATTTAAAATGGCATTAGTTTCAGCAACAGAAATGCTTCAGAAAGCAAAAGCTGGTCACTACGCTGTTGGTCAGTTCAACATCAACAACTTAGAGTGGACAAAAGCAATCTTATTAACAGCTCAGGAGTGCAACTCACCTGTAATCCTTGGTGTATCTGAGGGTGCTGGTAAGTACATGGGCGGATATGATGTAGTTATGGGTATGGTAAACGGACTGATCAAAGATCAGAACATCACAGTTCCTGTAGCAGTACATCTTGACCATGGTTCATATGATCACTGCTTAAAGTGCATCAGAGCAGGCTTCCCAAGCATCATGTTTGATGGTTCTCATTACTCAATCGAAGAGAACATCGAAAAGACAAAGATCTTAGTAAATGCAGCTCATGTAAACGGTGTATCTATCGAAGCAGAAGTTGGTTCTATCGGTGGTGAAGAAGACGGCGTTATCGGAATGGGCGAATGTGCAGATCCTGCACAGTGCAAGCAGGTAGCTGACCTTGGCGTTGACTTCCTTGCAGCTGGTATCGGTAACATCCATGGTAAATATCCTGCAAACTGGAAAGGACTTCAGTTCGACGTTCTGGATGCTATCCAGCAGAAGACAGGAGACCTTCCATTAGTACTTCACGGTGGTACAGGTATTCCGGATGACATGATCAAGAAAGCAATCTCTTTAGGAGTAGCTAAGATCAATGTTAACACAGAGTGCCAGTTAGTATTCGCTGATGCTACACGTAAGTATGTAGAAGCTGGTAAGGATCTTGAAGGTAAGGGATTTGACCCTCGTAAACTTCTTGCTCCTGGTTTTGATGCTATCAAAGCTAAGGTTAAAGAAAAAATGGAATTATTCGGATCAGTTGGACAGGCTTAATTGTTCTTTCCGGGCGATTTGGAATAAAGATGAAATTTTTAAGAGGCAGCTATTGGCTGCCTCTTTTTTACTGCATGGGAAATTTCTTTGGAATCTCCTATGCAGCAAAAGCAAGTAAGCTTGCAAGAATGTGCCAGGCACATTCTTTTTTCCTATAAAAAGGGAGGATGCCAGGTAGAGGGCTACCTGGCATTGATTATGAAAAAGTTTTTATTTATTTCAAACATACGTTGTATCCGTTGTTTATGATATTAGTATATGTGGGAGAAATGGATAAACAATGTTATGTAAATGAAAATTCCTTAAATGAAAAATGAACAATTTGTAAACGTACAAATTGTTCATCTTTACTAAAAAATATTACATTTTTTCCGGTTCCGGATAATCAACACCAAAACAGTCCACTGTCATGGATTTGATCTTCTGTTCTTCTAACGGTCTGTCATTGTAATCGGTCGGTGTTTCGGCAATTTTATTGACAACTGCCATGCTGTCGCCTGTGACTTTACCGAACGCTGCATAAGAGCCGTCGAGATGTGGGCTTGTTTTGTGCATGATAAAGAACTGGCTGCCTGCGGAGTTTGGCATCATGGATCTTGCCATGGAAAGAACACCATCCGTATGCTTTAAATCATTCTGAAAACCGTTTGCGGCGAATTCCCCCTTAATGCTGTAGCCCGGGCCACCCATACCTGTTCCGTCCGGACAACCGCCCTGGATCATAAAGCCCTTGATCACACGATGAAAGATCAGACCGTCATAAAAGCCCTTTTTGATCAGGCTGATGAAATTGTTGACAGAGACCGGTGCCACATCCGGATATAATTCCGCTGTGATCACATCTCCATTTTCCATTGTAATCGTAACAACTGGATTCTGTGCCATAATATTTGTTCCTTTCCTTTCGATGTATAAATTTGAAGTATAAAGCTCCAAAGTCTGAATTTGTATGGCATCTTTTGACACCTATACGCTTTTATTCTAAAATAAAAGAAGAAAATCGTAAAGAAAAATATAACAAAGGCAGATAAATGGGACATACGGATGGATGAATCTGTAAAATGAAAAGGTGAGGATGTGACAACGGAAATACCATGGAAAAACGTTATAAGGAAATATTGCTGACAAATGAATACGGGAAACTGCTGGAGGCAAGGAAAAAGGGAATCCCGGCGGTTCCGTGTCTGCCTGTGATATATGCAGAGAACCCGATCACTGCCGGGAAAGAAAAACTGACGGCAAAAGAAATGGATCTATCAGGCTATCCCTATGTACTGGAGCATATGGAAGAGGTGGAGGAAGCTTATCTGGAAAAGATCCGGCGCAGGCTGTTAGGGCTGCCATGTGAAATACTGCAGACAAAACGGTGTATTGTGCGGGAGATCTGCCTTGATGATGTGGATAAGTTATACGAAATCTATGCAGATCCATCGATTACATTATATATGGAAGGTTTGTATGCAAAAAAGGAAGAAGAAATTGCCTACACCCGCGATTATATCAGATATCAGTACGGTATTTATGATTTTGGAATGTGGATCATTGAAGACAGGCAGACAGGAGAAGTGATCGGCCGTGCAGGACTGGATCTCAGACCGGACAGGGAAGATGCGGAGCTTGGCTATATGATCCGCAAAAACAGGCAGAGGCAGGGGCTTGCCTACGAAGTCTGCACTGCCATTTTAGCCTACGCAAAAGAAGAACTTGGCTTTGAAAAGCTTTTTGCCAGAACACGGAAAGAAAACCTGGCATCTGTAATGCTTTTGAAAAAACTGGGATTTCATCCGTTTTGTGCGCAATCGGAGACAAAAGAAGTAGATAACGCACGGATAGAATACTATATTGCGTTATCATAACAAAAAGTGGCATAATTCTAAAAAAAGTATAAAAACCAGCCTTGACATTCCGGGGAGGCAGGCATATACTCACACTTGTAAAGCAAAGGTGCTTCGAGATGATCGAGGCATCTTTTTTATGGTCACATATTTGCGTAGCAAATGTGCGACTAAATAACCTGCGAAGCAGGTTATAGCGAACTCGCCCTTCATGGGCGATGGTTCAAGTAATGTCATATATCCGAAGGATATATGACGCAGCCTCGCCCCATCTGCGAAGCAGATTCTCATGGGCGATGGTTCAAATAAGGGATGCGCAATCCGGATAAGTGGGGACAGACCCCAACATAGAATACAATGCAGTCCACAAAGTCGTGGAAGAGGAGTGCATTGTATTTTTTATTTAGAAGAGGAGGAGATTATTATGACAGAGGAAATTTTAAATGCCATAAACGGTGAAGTGTATGGCGTCTGGTTTTTGATCGGCGCTGCACTGGTGTTTTGGATGCAGGCAGGATTTGCAATGGTGGAGACAGGTTTTACCAGAGCAAAAAATGCAGGTAACATCTTGATGAAAAATTTGATGGACTTTTGTATTGGTACAGTAGTATTTATCCTGATCGGTTTTGGTTTATTCCTGGGCGAGGATATGGTAGGACTGATCGGTAAACCGGGATTTGATATTTTTACGGATTATGCAAATTTTGACTGGTCTAACTTCGTATTCAACCTTGTGTTCTGTGCAACGACCGCAACGATCGTATCCGGAGCCATGGCAGAAAGAACGAAATTCCTTTCCTACTGCGTATATTCCGCAATTATTTCAGCAGTGATCTATCCGATCGAAGCACATTGGACATGGGGCGGCGGCTGGCTCGCACAGATCGGCTTTCACGATTTCGCTGGTTCTAACTGTATTCATATGGTAGGTGGTATTTCAGCCCTGATCGGTGCTGCAATGCTTGGTCCACGTATCGGTAAATTTGTAAAAGACAAGGACGGAAAAGTAACGAAAGTCAATGCTTTTCCGGGACATAACCTTCCGATCGGCTGTCTGGGTGTATTCATCCTCTGGCTCGGCTGGTATGGATTCAACGGCGCAGCAGCAACCTCTATTGATGAGCTCGGTTCCATCTTTGTTACAACAACGATCGCACCGGCAGTTGCAACAGTTGTGACAATGATCCTGACATGGGTAAAATACGGAAAACCTGATGTTTCCATGTGCCTGAATGCATCTCTTGCAGGTCTTGTTGCTATCACAGCACCATGTGATGTCTGTGATGCCTTTGGTGCTATCATCATTGGTGCAGTATCCGGCGTACTGGTTGTATTCGGTGTATGGCTTCTGGACTATAAGTTACATATAGATGATCCGGTTGGTGCGGTTGCAGTTCACTGTATGAACGGTATTTGGGGTACGATCGCAGTTGGTTTATTCGCAACAGATACAGCTCCTGCATTTGCAAGAGGTATCGGCGACGGCATTACATATGGTGCAAACCAGATCGCAGGCAAAGGTCTTTTCTACGGCGGTGGCTTTTCACAGCTTGGTATCCAGCTCCTTGGTATGGTATGTACAGCAGCATGGACGGCAGTGACGATCACGATCGCATTTTTGATCATCAAAGCAACAATCGGTCTTCGCGTCAGTGAAGAGGAAGAAATTGTAGGTCTGGATGCATGTGAACATGGTCTTGCAAGTGCTTATGCAGGCTTCAGTATCATGGATATCAGCAACACAATGACAATGGATGTAAATGAAAATACAGATCTTGGTGTCAGCGAGTACGATGCAGCATCAGAGACACAGAAGGATGCAGCAGTCAAGGTGGTGGCTTCTCCATTACCGCCAACAGGCATCTACAAGGTAGTTGTGATCGCAAAACTGGCAAGATACGATGGTCTGAAGAAAGCAATGAACGACCTTGGTGTAACCGGTATGACGGTAACACAGGTTATGGGTTGTGGTGTCCAGAAAGGCGCCGGCGAGATGTATCGTGGTGTTGAAATGGATGCAACGCTTCTGCCGAAGGTTAAAGTAGAAGTGGTAGTCAGCAAGATTCCGGTAGAAAAGGTGATCGAGGCAGCCAAGAAGGCACTTTATACAGGTCATATCGGTGATGGTAAGATCTTTGTATACAATGTGGATAAGGTTGTTAAGGTCCGTACCGGCGAAGAGGACTTTGCAGCCCTGCAGGATGTAGAGTAGCTTTTACCTAAATCCCTTAGTTGATATATACATGAACAGCCCCCGGCGTGCTTCCACCACGCTGGGGGCTGTTCGTGTAAAAAGTAGCAAAATTGACATAAAAAAGACTGAAACTTTGTTTATTCTTCCAAGAAGATATCAGTGCGTCAATTCTCTATAGATGATATAATGAACATACGAGAGTTTCAAATCAAATTTCTGTGATAATTGCACAAAAACAGCAGAGGTCAGTGTGAAAAATATCTGAAATGAAAAGCCGGATAGGATGCAGGAAAGAATGGCTGCAAGGCAGAAATGGATTTGAAAAAACAAAGTCGACCAAGGGGGACGAAAACTATGTCAAAAATGGTGTATTTATTTGAAGAGGGTAACGCAGATATGCGGAATCTTCTTGGTGGAAAGGGTGCCAATCTTGCAGAAATGACAAATCTGGGGCTCCCGATCCCACAGGGTTTTACGGTTACAACAGAGGCTTGTACAGACTATTACAACAATGGCCGTGCAATTTCAGAGGACATTCAGCAGCAGATCTTTACAGCACTTGCTGATCTGGAAAAGAAGCAGGGCAAAAGATTCGGTGATACCGAAAATCCACTTCTGGTATCTGTCCGTTCCGGCGCGAGAGCTTCCATGCCGGGTATGATGGACACGATCCTGAACCTCGGACTGAATGACGTTGCAGTGGAAGGCTTCGCAAAGAAGACAGGCAATCCGAGATTCGCTTACGATTCTTATCGTCGTTTTATCCAGATGTTTTCCGATGTTGTTATGGAAGTGCCAAAGTCACTGTTTGAGCGCGTTCTGGATGAGATCAAAGCAGCAAAACAGGTCAAATTTGATATGGAACTGACTGCAGAAGATCTGCAGGAAGTGATCACACGTTTTAAAGCGATCTACAAGGACAAGATGGGAGAGGATTTCCCGCAGGATCCGAAGGTACAGCTGATGGAGGCTGTCAAAGCTGTATTCCGTTCCTGGGATAATGAGCGCGCTATCGTTTACAGAAGAATGAATGATATTCCGGGCGACTGGGGAACAGCCGTTAACGTACAGGCAATGGTATTCGGTAACATGGGCGAGACAAGTGGTACAGGCGTAGCCTTCACAAGAAACCCATCTACCGGTGCAAAGGGCATTTACGGCGAATATCTGATCAATGCACAGGGCGAGGACGTTGTGGCAGGTATCCGTACACCACAGCCGATCACAAAGCTGGAGCAGGATCTGCCGGAGTGCTACAAGCAGTTCATGGAAATTGCCATGAAACTGGAAGCACATTACCGCGATATGCAGGATATGGAGTTTACGATTGAGAACGGTAAGCTGTTCTTCCTGCAGACAAGAAACGGAAAGAGAACAGCACAGGCAGCACTTCAGATCGCCTGTGATCTTGTAGATGAAGGAATGATCACACCACAGGAAGCAGTGACAAGAATCGAAGCAAAATCACTTGATCAGCTTCTGCATCCGACCTTTGATCCGGAAGCACTGAAGGCAGGCGAAGTGATCGGACAGGCGCTTCCTGCATCACCGGGCGCAGCGGCAGGCAAGGTTTACTTCACGGCAGAAGATGCAAAGCAGGCACATGAGCAGGGCGAAAGAGTTGTTCTGGTGCGTCTGGAGACTTCTCCGGAGGATATCGAAGGCATGCATGCTTCCGAAGGTATCCTGACAGTCCGTGGCGGTATGACAAGCCATGCAGCAGTTGTGGCACGTGGTATGGGAACGTGCTGTGTATCAGGCTGCGGCGATATCGCGATCAATGAAGATGACAAAGTATTTGAGCTGGGCGGCTATACTTTCCATGAGGGAGATTATATTTCTCTGGATGGTTCCACCGGTAAGATCTATAAAGGGGATATCAAGACAATGGAGGCTTCCGTATCCGGAAACTTCGGTCGTATCATGGACTGGGCAGACCAGTACAGAAAGCTGCAGGTCCGTACCAATGCAGATACACCACAAGACGCTGCAAATGCAGTGAAGTTCGGTGCAGAAGGTATCGGTCTTTGCCGTACAGAGCATATGTTCTTCGATCCTGACCGTATCCCAAAGATCCGTCAGATGATCCTTGCCCGCACACTGGAGCAGAGAGAGAAAGCATTAAATGCACTGATCCCATTCCAGAAGGGTGATTTCAAGGCTTTATACGAAGTGATGGAAGGAAGACCGGTTACGATCCGTTTCCTGGATCCGCCGCTTCATGAATTTGTACCGACAGAGCAGGGCGATATCGATGATCTGGCTGTACAGATGCTGATGACAGCAGAAGAAGTACAGGAAATCTGTGATTCCCTGCATGAATTTAACCCGATGATGGGTCACAGAGGCTGTCGTCTTGCCGTTACCTATCCGGAAATCGCAAAGATGCAGACAAGAGCCGTCATGGAAGCTGCGATCGAGGTCAAAGCAGAAAAAGGCTATGACATTGTTCCGGAGATCATGATCCCGCTTGTTGGCGAAAAGAAAGAGCTGAAATTTGTAAAAGATGTTGTTGTAGAAGTGGCAGAACAGGTTAAGAAAGAAAAGAATTCCGATATCCAGTATCACATTGGTACGATGATCGAAATCCCGAGAGCTGCTCTTTTGGCTGATGAGATCGCAGAAGAAGCAGAGTTCTTCTCCTTCGGTACAAACGATCTGACACAGATGACCTTCGGCTTCTCCAGAGATGATGCAGGCAAGTTCCTCGGTGACTACTACAAGAACAAGATCTACGAATCAGATCCGTTTGCAAGACTTGACCAGAAGGGTGTCGGTCAGCTTATAAAGATGGCAGCGGAAAAAGGACGCAAGACACGACCGGATATCAAGCTTGGCATCTGCGGTGAGCATGGCGGTGATCCATCTTCCGTTGAGTTCTGCCATAAAGTAGGTCTGACCTATGTATCCTGCTCACCTTACCGTGTTCCAATCGCCAGACTCGCCGCTGCACAGGCCGCGATCAATAATCCGGAGGCGTAAGGGAAAAATGGCTTGCTCTGCTTGATTACAGGAGCAGGAAATTGAGTGTAAATCAATAAATACATAATAATCCTTGAAATAATCTGAATTTCATGATTATGAATTCTTGAAAATCTGGATTTCCGTCCTGCATGATATGCAGGACGGAAATTTCTTGAAAATTCCATTCCAAAATAGAAAACAATATAAAAACAGGAAAGTGACTAGAAGACTGAGGAGTAATTTCGCCCAAAGAGAGAAAAAGAACCATAAAAGTATGAATGGTATTAGAACGCTAAGCAGGGCGTTCATCCAAAAACAAGAAAACACTCTTAAAAAGGCGAAAGCGATCAGAAAGAGCAAGAAACGTTTCGCCTGAAAACCAGCAATATAGTAAAAATGTACGAAAAAAACTTAAACCGGTAAAGAAAAATTAACTTGCCACTGGCAAATATTGTGTTATAATAAGGGCTTGGTAAAAGAAATACATATATTACAGGCTCTGAAGAGCGAAAGGAGATAAAAATGGCACAGGCATTTGCTATCATCATTTTCTTAGCCATGTTTATCCTGATCATCATGGATAAATGGCCGAAACAGTATGTCACACTTGGCTGCGCGCTCCTGACACTGATCCTTGTGTTTGGTGTGGGTATGCACAGTATGGATGCGGTTATTGAGACATTAAATGTTAAAAGTATTTTTACACAGGGGTTCTGGTACACAGGCGGTCAGGCTTCCGAGACTTCAAGCGGTATCAACTGGGAGACGATCGTATTCCTTGCAGGCATGATGATCATGGTAGAAGGAATGGCACATGTTGGATTTTTCAGATGGCTTTGCATGAGAATTGCAAAACTGGTTAAATATAAGGTAATTTCCATTTTCCTTACCTTTATGATCCTGTCATTTGTACTTGCAATGTTCATTGATAGCATTACGGTTATCCTGTTCCTTGCAGCCGTTACGGTTGAATTGTCACAGCTTTTGAAATTCAATCCGGTACCTATGATCCTGTCAGAAGTATTCTGTGCTAACCTCGGCGGTAGTGCAACAATGTGCGGAGATCCGCCAAACATCATCATCGGTACATCACTGGGTTACTCTTTCTCAGATTTCCTGGGACATACAGGTGTGATCGCGGTTGTCTGTCTGTTTGTGATCCTTTTATACTTCTATCTGATCTTCAAGAAAGAGCTTTCAGATAATGGCGCAGACAGCATTGATACAGCTTCTCTGCCGTCACCGGAGTCAGCAATCGTCAGCAAAAAAGGATTTATTGTAAGTACAGTGATCTTCCTGCTTGCAGTTGTACTTCTTGTATCACATGCCAGTACAGGACTTACCGTATCTTGCATCGGTACCTTTATTGCGATCATTACACTGATCACCTCCGGTAAGAATGCACTGACACTGATCAAGAAAATCGATTATCATACATTATTATTCTTTATTGGATTATTCGTTGTTGTCGGTGGTCTGGAGCAGACAGGTGTTCTGGTACTTCTGGCTAACCTGATCGGTAAGATCTGTGGAGGTAACCTGTATCTGATGATCGCGATCATCGTCTGGGTATCTGCCGTAGCAAGTGCATTTATTGATAATATCCCGTTTGCAGCAACAATGATCCCGGTTATCAACAGTCTTGCAGCAACGCAGGGCGTAGATCTTTCCATCCTTGCATGGTCTCTTGCAATGGGTACGGATATCGGAGGCAGCGCAACACCGATCGGTGCTTCTGCAAACGTAGTTGGTGTAGCGACAGCAGCAAAATCCGGACATATCATCAAATGGGGCAGATACTGCAAAGCAATGGTTCCTGCAACAGTTATCGTTATGATCATTGCAACCATTATGATCTGCGTACGCTATGTACATTAATAAATAATTTATAAATCTTTACTAAAGGAGCCTAGCAAAAAGGCTCCTTTTGTGGTAAAATGTAACAAATACAAAGAAAAACAAGCGACAGCGAAGCTGGCATTTGTTTTTCTGTATTTGTTAACGAGCAAATGCTTCTGCGAAGCAGAAGATAACATGTGCGAAGCACATGATTTGCGAGTCTGTAAAAATGGACAGCGAAGCAAATGTGAGGTCAAATAACTTGTGAAGCAAGTTATAGAAAACGAGCACATGATTTGCGAGTTTATTAAAAACAAACGGATGAGAATATTCATTCAATATAGAAAAGGGAGGAATCATGTATGGGACAGTTAATTATTTCAATCGGACGTGAATTTGGTAGTGGTGGTCATGAGATCGCTGAAAAACTTGCAAAGCATTATGACCTGCCCATCTACGATCACAATCTTTTAGACAAAATCGCTGAAGAGAGAAACCTGAACAGCGAAGAATTAAAGTCATATGATGAAGTACAGGACGGTGTATTTCACAGACGCGTCCGCGGTATGAGCAGTTCTATGACAGAGCATGTTGCACAGCTTCAGTTTGACTATTTAAAGGAAAAAGCAAATGCAGGCGAATCATTCGTTGTAGTTGGCAGATGCTCTGAAACAGTGCTGAAGGACAACAAAGGACTGATCGCCATCTTCGTAAACGGCGACAAGGAGCAGAAGGTTGCCCGTGTATCCAAGAAGTACGAGCTGTCAGAGAGCCAGGCGGCAGATCTGATGAAGAAGAAAGACAGAGCACGTAAGATGTACCACAACATCAACTGCGACAGTAAATGGGGCGATTCCCGCAACTACGAGCTCGTGATCAACAGCAGCAAGCTTGGCGTGGACAAGAGTGTGCAGATGCTGATCCAATACATTGATGCAAGAGTGGCAAATTGGTAAAGAAAAGCAATAACCGATTGCTGCACAGAAAACAGTAAGAACAACAAGATCCCATGGCATGCCCCGAAAGGATGTGCTGTGGGATTTTTGTATATGCATAAATAGACAAATGAAGGAAAAAATGATATGATAAAAATGCTGTAAATCTATAATGTGTAGGAAGACAGGGGAAAAATATGCAGACGATCAACAGAAAAGGCAGACTGATCGAAACATATAGCTTAATATTAATAGATTTAATATGTGTACTTGGTGCATATTTAACAGCATTATTACTTCGTTTTGGCAATGTACAGCAGGCGCTCAATACACAGCTTCACTATACAGTAGGTGTATTTATGATGCTGTTTTGCGTATTATATGGCGTTATGTCTGATTGGAACAGAGGATTTTTCAAGAGAGGCTTTTTTGTGGAGGGCATTGCAATATTAAAGTATGATGCGGTTATGATGCTGGCAATTGTTTTGGTATTGTATTTGACACATTCTGCCGGAGATTATTCCAGACTGACATTTGGTTATTTCGCAATTGCAAATGCAATTTATACATTTATTCTACATTGCCTTTTTAAAATCTTTATGTTGGATTATTATGCAAAGAGCAATAATAGTGATAAAGTCATGATTGTGACAGAAGCAGAATATGCGGAGGAAATACTGGAAAAGATTCAGGAAGCAAAAGCGTGGGATTATGAAATAACAGCAATAGCTGTCATGGATAGTGACATGGTTGGTGAGAAGTTTGATGATATTCCTGTTGTAGCAAATAAATACAATCTTTTTGATATTTCACGCCAAATGCCGCTTGATCAGGTGTTTATGTATCTGCCCGGTACGCCGCCAAAGCAGATCCGTTCCTATATTATGGATTTTGAAACAATGGGAGTTGTCACTCATTATAATATTGAGGTAAAAGAACTAGATCTGGAAGGAAAGACCGCTGGGAAATTTGCAGGATATGCGGTTATGACATTTTCGCTGCAATATCTGGACTATAGACGAGTGTTTGTCAAACGGGCAATGGATATAGTCGGAGGATTGGTTGGCAGTATCGTGACAATTTTTCTGACTCCATTCGTGGCACTTGCGATCAAATTAGAGTCAAGAGGGCCGGTTTTTTTTGCACAGACCAGAATTGGCAAAAATGGTAGAAGATTTAGACTGCTGAAATTTCGCTCTATGTATGTAGATGCGGAACAACAAAAGAAAAAACTAGTATCTCAAAATGAGATGCGAGATAATTTAATGTTTAAAATGGAAAACGATCCTCGTGTTACGAAGGTGGGAAGATTTTTAAGACGGACAAGTCTGGATGAGTTCCCACAGTTTTTTAATGTGCTGAAGGGAGATATGAGCCTTGTCGGTACGAGACCTCCGACAGAGGAGGAATTTGAGCAATATAATAATTATTACCGCAGACGAATGAGCATCACTCCAGGACTGACCGGTATGTGGCAGGTCAAAGGACGTGGCGTGGTCACGGAATTTGAAGATGTTGTAAAGCTTGATTTAGAGTATATTGATAAATGGACATTGCTTCTGGATTTGAAAATCATGTTGCAGACAGTGGGAGTAGTACTGTTTGGTAAGGGAGCAAAATAAGGGATGTAGGTAAAGAAATACAATGAAGGATGTATTTATTATCGGCTCAAAAGGAATACCAGCCGCATATGGTGGATTTGAGACTTTTGTAGATAATCTTGTCAGTCATCAGAAAAGCAACATGATTAAGTATCATGTAGCTTGTATGGAAGGCAGTTATAAAAGAGAAGCGGTTCAAAACTGGAGAAAAACAAGAGAGTTTCTATATCATGATGCACATTGCTTTGAGATCATGGTACCGCCTATGGGAGCTGCCAAAGCGGTGTTTTATGATCTGGCAGCATTTCATTACTGCATGGATTATATCCGACATCATAAATGTCAGGAACCGGTAATATATATTCTTGCCTGTAGGATTGGACCGTTTATTGGCATATTAAAAAAACAATTGCGGTCAGCAGGTGGTAAATTGTATGTGAATCCGGATGGACATGAATGGAAAAGGGCAAAATGGAACAAAACAATCCGGAAATATTGGAAATTATCTGAGAGGCTGATGGTAAAGCATGCAGATCTGCTTGTATGCGATTCCACAACCATAGAAAAATATATAAAAGAAGAATACAAAAAATATAAACCTGAAACAACGTATATTGCATATGGGGTGGATGTAGAAGAAGGTTTTCAGGAAAAAGGACAGGAAATACAGCAGAAATTATCTGCATGGTATGCAAAACATGATCTGCATCCGTTTTCCTATTATCTGATCGTTGGACGTTTTGTTCCGGAAAATAATTATGAGTATATCATCAAGGATTTTATGCGCTCTGATACAAAACAGAAGCTGGTTATCATCTCTAATGTAGAGGAAAATAAATTCTATCAGCAGTTGAGAGAACGGACAGGCTTTGAAAATGATCATAGAATCCTTTTTGTGGGAACAGTTTATGATACAGATCTTTTAAAGCAGATCAGAGCAAATGCTACGGCTTATCTGCATGGACATGAGGTTGGCGGGACAAATCCAAGTCTTTTGGAAGCACTTGCCAGTACACAGGTAAATATTCTGCTTGATGTAGGTTTCAATAGAGAAGTAGCAAGAACTGCGGCGATCTATTTTAAGAAAAAAGATAGAAGCTTGGTAAATTGCATGAAAAAGGTGGAATCACTTTCTGAAACAGAGAGGCAAAAATATGAGCAAGCTGCAAAACAAAGAATCCAGACGGGATATTCACATGAGAAAATTGGAAAAGCATATGAGGAGCTGTTTTTGAGATGAAAGTGTTACTCATTGATCAAATTGCAAAAGTAAATTATAAATACAGCTTCAGTCTGGTAAATGCTTTAAACAAACAAACAGGTATCACAGTGACACTTGCTATGGATACAAAGGAAGAGAATGAAAATTGTGATGCTGAAAAATATAGATTGTTTAATACAGCAGATAAAAATATTGGAAAACTGAAAAAGGTATGGAACTATATTTACTCTGTTCGGGAAATATGTAAAATTGCAGAGAGATCATATGATGTTATTCATTCGCAATGGATCATTTTTTCACCGGTTGATTATATGATGTTACGGCATTTGAAAAAACGAGGAAAGAAGATTGTTCTGACGATTCATGATATTTTGCCGTTTAATCAGAAGTTCTATGACTATTATTATCATAAAAAAATATATGCGATGGCAGACCAAATCATTGTACAGGCAACGGATAATGTGAAGCGATTTCATGAGCTGTTTCCGGATAATCAAGTACCTGTGCATATGATACCGCATGGTCATTTTATGGACTATGCCCAAAAGGTAGAAAAAAATGTAGCAAGAGAGAGGCTACAGATACCACAGGATAAATTTGTGTATCTTTTTTTTGGACAGATCAAGAAAGTAAAAGGCGTGGATGTACTTCTGAAAGCATGGGCCAAGGCTATAAAGGAGAAGCAGGAATTGAAAGAAAATGCGCTTCTGGTCATTGCAGGAAGTGTGTGGAAAGCTGATTTCGGAAAATGCGAAGAAATTATAGAGACGGAACATTTGCAAGAGTATTTGAAACTGGATATTCGATATATTCCTGATGAAGAAGTAGACAGTTATTATGGTGCGGCAGATATTTGTGTGCTGCCTTATTTAGAAGTATATCAAAGCGGAGTTCTGCAGCTTACTTATGCACATGATAAAGCCGCGATTGTAACAAAGATTCCGGCTTTTACAGATATTATAAATGAGAGCAGAGGTTTCCTTTGCGAGCCGGGAGATGCTGATAGCCTGAAAGAGGCAATGGAAAGGGCATATGATGAAAAAGATATGCTAAAGAAAAAAGCAGATCATGGATATACTTATATCAAAGAAAGATTTGACTGGGATAAGATTGCAGTGGATATTGCGAGGTTGTATCAGAGTTAGAAATAAGCAAGGAGAAAAAAATGTTACAGAAATTTCGAGAACTTTATCATTATAGAGAAATGATTATCAGTTTGGTCAGAAGGGATTTGAGAGGAAGATATAAAGCATCTGTATTAGGCTTTTTGTGGACTTTTATCAACCCATTATGCCAGATTTTGGTATATACATTTGTTTTTCAGTTTGTCATGAGAACGGGAATTGAGCAATTCTCAGTTTATCTGATCAGTGGTATGATTCCATGGATATTCTTTAGCTCTGCTGTATCAGGTGGAACAACATGTATTAAGAATCAGTCGGAAATGGTAAAGAAAATTTATTTTCCGAGAGAAGTATTACCGGTGTCTTTTGTAACCAGTGCATTTGTCAATATGCTCTTTTGTTTCATTATGATTTTTATGGTAATTGCTATTTCGGGACGAGGATTTAGTCCGGTTGCATTGCTGTTTTTGCCATTGGTTATGATTGTGGAATATGTGATGGCATTAGGGTTTACTTTTATTGTGTCAGGATTAACAATTTATTTTAGAGACATGGAGCATATCGTGGGAGTCATTATGATGGCGTGGATCTATTTGACCCCAATTATGTATACAATTGATATGGTTCCGGAGGCACTTGTCAGTATTTTTAATTTAAATCCTATGACTCCTGTTGTACAAACCTATCAGAAAATTCTTTACTACAAGGAAATCCCCAATATGGAGACATTGGGGATTGCAGCCCTGTTTGCCTTGATTATATTTATCCTTGGTTTTTATGCTTTTAGAAAAATGGAAAGAAACTTTGCGGAGGAATTATAATGAACCCGGAAAATGCGATAGAAGTAAAAGATTTAAAGAAGAAATTTAAAATTTATTTTGATAAAGGACATATGCTCAAAGAACGTCTGATATTTGCAAATCGCAATAAGCACGAAGACAGATGGGTATTAAATGGCATTAGTTTTAACATAAAAAAAGGTGAAGCGGTTGGTTTGATCGGTCGAAACGGCTGCGGGAAAAGCACAACCTTAAAACTGTTAAATAGAATCATATATCCGAATGATGGAAGTGTTGCAATCGCCGGTAAAGTATCGAGTTTGATCGAACTTGGAGCAGGATTCCATGAGGATATGACGGGGCGTGAGAATATCTATATCAATGCATCTATTTTCGGCTTGACAAAGAAGGAAATTGATGAGCGACTTGACGATATTATACGTTTTTCGGAATTGGAAGAATTTATAGATAATCCGGTCAGAACATATTCATCAGGTATGTATATGAGACTGGCTTTTTCGGTTGCTATCAATGTAGATGCGGATGTGCTTTTGATCGATGAAATATTAGCAGTTGGTGATGTGAATTTTCAGGAGAAATGTTTTCAGAAGCTGAAGGATGTAAAGCAATCAGGGACAACTATTGTGATCGTATCACATTCTCTTAGTCAGATTGAAAAAATCTGTGATCGTTGTATTTGGATAGAGAATGGACTGATCAGAGAAGACGGAGCACCACGTGCAATTTGTAAGAAGTATTTGGAATCCATGGAATATGACCGCTTAGAACGTGCAGAGCAGGAGTATGTGATGCAGAAAGAAGCAGAAGAGCGGAAAAAGAAGGAAGAGGAAGAAGCGAAAAAGCAACTGAAATTCCAAAAAGAAGAAGCAAAGAAAAAAGCTGAAGAGGAAGAAAGGAAGAGAGCAAAAGAGGCAGAACGAAAAGCCAGAAATGCGACGTGTAGAGATATTTGCAGCCAGTGTGGTCCGGATGCGAGAAGAGAGGGAACGCAAGAAATTGCTATCACAGCTGCAGCTTTGCTAAATCATCAGAAAGAGGAGTGCCAAAAGTTTCATACAGGTGATACCATGGTGATTTCCTGCAGTTATGAAAAAAAAGTAACAGAAAAAAGGGAGGGGACATTATCTGTATGTTTTACAAGAAGTGATTGGGTTTATTGTTCAGGGTTTTCATTGAAGCTTGAAAATGGAATAAAATACCAGTTCAAAGATAAGGAACAGATAGAGTTAAAAATTGATTCTTTACCACTTCTAGAGGGAAAATATTACATTGATTTTATTATGGAAAATGATGGTGAGGTATATGATGCACTGTATAATGCAATTGGATTTAGTGTAGAAACCCCCAGCCGTCACTCTTCCGGAATGGTAGAGATACCGCATGTTTGGAAAATTGATGGGATACAGATGAAACAGATAGCTTATAAAGAATGATAGGAAGATATAGATGCAAAAGTATAATATTGCTATATGTGGAGCGTTTGATATTGTCAGCTATGGAGATTCACTTTTTCCCATTGCTTTTGATTATGAAATGCGAAAACGATTAGAAGAATATAATATGGTTTTTTTATTTTCTCCCATTGGATGTGATCAATCGTATGGAACGGGAGGAAAGGTATATTCTTATAAAGAATTCGAAATATGCAATGATCAGTATCATTTTGATCTGATTGTAATAGGTGGCGGGGAGTTGTTACATTTCCGACCAATCACATTTCATGATCAAAATGGAAAACAGGTTATATATGAAGTGGGGCAATTATGGCAAATCCCAATAGATTTTGCAAAAAAGAAGAATATTCCCTATATTATAAATGCTGTAGGGGCACCTTATTCTTTTGGGCTGGAAGAGGGAAGATGTATCAGGAAGTACTTAGAGAGTGCAGCATATATTTCTGTAAGAGATATTTACTCTCAAAAGAGATTAACTGCAGTAGGAGTAGAAAGTGAGTTGGTACCGGATTCGCTATGGAATATGCCACGATATGTAAAAAATGTTCCGGTCATAGAAAAAGACTATATTGTTATCCAATATGGTACCTTGTTTCAAGTTGAAAAGTTATTTGATGAAATCAGAAAGTTAAAAGATAAAACAGGAAAAGAAATAGTAATTTTGCCTATCAATTATTGTCATGATGATAGAATGATTGTTGAAAGGGCAAAGGAATATTTGGAAAATGATATTATTACTTATGATTCTCAGCTTCCAATAGAGGAGATTTACAACTTGATAGCCAAATCAAGTATGTTTATAGGAACAAGTTTACATGGCACTATAACTGCATTATCTAATTGTGTACCTGCACTTATCTTAGATATGTACCCATTTCTTGTAGGTAAAATGGACGGTTTGCATATATGGTTAAACGGGGAATTGAAAATGGTTTCAGATATGCAGTCTATAGAGTATATGGTACAATGTATATTAAATGAAAAAAAAGAGAAAAGACAGATAGAAATTGATAAGTTGCAGAAAAAAACTGATGAACATTTTGATAAAATAGCAGATATTATCAAAATGCAATAGGGGGAAGAAGGATGAACACGAGTTTCAAAAAAGCGTATCTTTTTGTTAGATATACGGATCATAGTCAGGAAGAAATAGTAGCTGTAGCGGAAGAAAGAGACAAACAGTATAATTTTTCCTTTAAAAGAGATATAGATCAGGATATTGCTGATATCTGGATAAAATTTGTTATAGATTCTCCGACGCAGGTGCATGTTATGCAAGCAGATAACGATGGAGAAAACGTGATGTTAATCAATGTATTACACTATGATTATGATATGTATTTATCGAAAGAAGTAATATTCCATTGGGAACAGGCAGAGCATGTAAAAAAGATTGACTTAAATATTAAAGTTTGGATAAATGAAGAAGTTGACTTTAATGTATATGAGAGTTATATAGCACAATGTTTTCACTTTGTACATGGGGAGGAAGATGCTGGCCTTCGGCAAAAGATAGATACAGTTGTAGGAGAATTACAAAAGAAAAATGCTAATTTGATAAATCAAAATGAGAAACTTAGTAGTAAAATACAAAATATTGAAATTCAATTGATACAAAAAGATAAAACAATCTTATTGCAAGAACAGCAGATAAGGGATGATAAACAGCAAATAAAAGTTAAAGAACAGAAAATAAAAAGTCAGGAAAAAAATATTGAAGACTACAAGCAAACGATTGTAAATAAAAATGGGCATATTGAACAATTACTTCAGAAAGAACGGGACTACGTAAATCTGTTGAATACAAAGGGAGTACGAGCATTGAGAGTATGGTGGAATTTTAAGGAAAAATTGTTCCCACAGGGAAGCAAACGGAGACTTCTGGCAAAGTTTGCCAAAAAATTTTTACGTCATCCTATCTACATGCTGAAAAAATGTACACCGTCCAGAATTAAAAGAACTTTACATTATATGCGTACAGAGGACACTAATAGTATATCCAACAGGTTGGATGCTGCAACATTAAATGCTGGAGGAGATATTGAGCGTATTAAACTGGATTTATATCCGGTAGTAGAGAACATAACAAATAATAAGGATGCTATCGAAAAATTGGTGCTTCCACATTTTGAAAATCCGGAAGTATCCATTATTATTCCTGTATACAATCAGTTCCATTATACGTATAACTGTATAAAGAGTATCATTGATCATACAGAAAATGTAACTTACGAAGTAATTTTAGCTGATGATTGTTCTACAGATGTGACCAAGGATATAGATCAGATTGTAGAAAATATTGTTATAGCAAGAACACCGGAGAATATGAGATTCCTTCGAAATTGTAATAATGCTGCAAAACAGGCAAGGGGAAAGTACATCTTCTTTTTGAATAATGATACGCAGGTTCAGGAGAATTGGCTTAGCACATTAGTTGATCTGATGGGATCAGATGAAAAGATAGGTATGTGTGGATCTATGCTGCTTTACCCGGACGGAGCATTGCAGGAAGCGGGTGGTATTGTATGGAAGGATGCTTCCGCATGGAATTTTGGACACTTGCATGGACCGATGGAACCGGAATTTAATTATGTAAAAGAGGTAGATTATATTTCAGGGGCTGCGATTTTGATCAGAAAGAATTTGTGGAAAGAGATTGGGGGATTTGATGATCGATTTGCGCCTGCTTATTACGAAGATACAGATCTTGCATTTGAAGTGAGAAAGCATGGGTATAAGGTGGTTTATCAACCACTTTCCAAAGTGGTTCATTTTGAGGGAGTTTCAAATGGAACAGATACTTCGAGTGGACAGAAGGAATACCAGATAGTAAATGAAAAGAAATTTCGGGATAAATGGAAAGATGTATTGAATCAGGATCAGTTTGCAAATGGTGAGGAAGTATTTCTTGCAAAGGATCGAAGCAGATATAAAAAGCAAATTCTCGTAGTGGACCATTATGTGCCAATGCATGATAAGGATGCAGGTGGAAAATGCACCTTTATGTATTTGCAGTTATTTGTGAAAATGGGCATGAAGGTTACTTTTATAGGTGATAATTTCTATCCACATCAGCCGTATACGCAGGAACTGAACCAAATGGGAATAGAGGTATTATATGGAAATTTCTATTGTCAGCACTGGCAGGAATGGCTGAAAGAAAATGCGCACTATTTTGATTACATTTATTTACAGAGACCGCATATTGCAATCAAATATATTGATTTGGTGAAAGAATATTCACAGGCTAAAATTCTGTATTTTGCTCATGATCTGCATCATGTAAGAGAATATAGGGAATATGAGCTTACAGGTGATGAGGAACATTTAAAGGCATCTGAGCACTGGAAGAAAATTGAGTATGAACTATTTGATAAAACAGATGTGGGACATGTAGTGGGATCTTATGAACAGGGAATTATGCAGAAAGCTTTTCCCAATAAGCCAATCCGAAATATCCCGCTGTATATGTATGAGAATTTGCCGGAGGGGATTAATAAGGATTTTGCGACAAGAGAAGATATCATGTATGTCGGTGGATTTGGACATCCGCCTAATATTGATGCAGTTCTTTGGTTTGGGAAAAAGGTATTCCCAATGATCTTACAAAAATATCCAACTATGAAATGGTATGTGGTTGGTAGTAAGGTGACACCTGAAATTCAGGCTATGGCAAGTGACAATATTATTATTATGGGATTTGTACCGGATGATAAACTGGAAGAGCTTTATAGAAATTGCAGAATGGCAATCGTACCACTTCGTGTTGGGGCTGGTGTAAAAGGAAAGGTAGTAGAATCTGCATATTTCCAGATTCCGCTTATAACAACGACTATTGGTGCAGAGGGATTGGATGATTCTGTCGGCAATATGATCGTAGAAGATGATGCTGCAAAAATGGCTGACACCGTGGTGAAATTATATGAAGATTATGGTAAATTGAAGAAAATGTCAGATGCAGGTGCTGCGTTTATTGAAAAATACTTTACGATGCAGGAAGCTGAAAGAATTATAAGGCTTGATGTTGAGGTGTAGAATGAATAGAAAAGGAAGCGGTTTTTTACTAGGTTTATATATAGTATTAATTTCTGTTTTATTGGTAGGATGTGGGAGGCAAAACAATGAGCTTGAATGGAATCTAAATGATGAAATTGATACTAATGCTGTTAGCATAGACGGATTTAAACAGACTGATGAAAATCCATATGGATACAATGTAGGAAAAATAAAAGATGAGACTGTAGGTGAGGCTGTTTTAATAACGCCAGGAACTAAAATTAAAATTAATAGAATCATGATAAATAAAAAAAATCTTTTTTTGTTATACCAGATTCATCCACAGGTATCTGAGCATTCAGATGGAGCAATGTTAAATGTTACAGTTACTTCAGAAGAAAAAACTAAGCAGTATACATTTGATGTAGGAAAGAAACAAGCAAATTCAAATGTGGATATGTCGCTTTATGAAGGAAAAATAGTAGATATATGTATTAGCGTAAGTAATAAAAATAATGCAAATGAAATATGTGATTGGGTTATTATTAAAGAATTTAGATTTACACAGGAAGCAGAAGATATCAAGATATTTGGAGAAAAGGGATATGTTAGATCAGCTACTTATTTTTCAGATGAATGGCCACTTAATTTTTGGAATAGTGAGTGGGACAATTTAGAGGCGGAACTAAAGCAAATAAAAAATGATGGATTTGATAGTGTGATAATTGCTATACCATGGAGAGAATTTCAGCCTACAGTTAATCCTGTGGCATATAATGATTATGCATTTAAAAAAATGAATAATTTCATGCAGAAAGCGCAAGAGATAGATCTTGATGTATATGTTCGAATAGGCTATACATGGGATTTTTATGCAGATGAAGATGATAATATTGTTGATCGTTTTTGTAGACTAATGGGAGATGATCAAACGAGAAATGCATGGAATGACTATGTAAAAAAACTATATGATGAATTGGATCAATATGATTGCTTCTGCTCAGCATTTTTAACATGGGAAGATTTTTGGAATAATTTAGGCGTTTGTGATGTGGAAAATGAAAATGAACGTGTTGAAAAAGCAGCATATATTGGATACCAAGCATGGGTAAAGAACAACTATCAGCTAGAGGAATATAATAATACTTATAATACTCAATATGATAATTATGAAGATATTGCAGTTCCGAAGAGAAATGAACCTGCAATGTATGCAATGTATGAGTTTTATGATTCATTTCTTATGAATCTCTTAAGGGATAGTCAGGCATTATTTCCAGATTTGTCTATGGAAGTTAGAATGGACTGGGATACGGTAAGGCAATCTGATGGTACAAGTGGGTACTATAAACATGATAAAACATTTGGTTGTGAAGATTCGTCTTATACAGCAACAATGTATGGAATTCCAATGGGATTTGACAATCATGGGGAACGTGTAACAGCTAAACAGGCTCTAGAGAAAACTGATTATATTTTAGGACAGCTGAAAGAAAAGAACAATAATAAACCAGTATATGTTGAACAATTTATTTTTGCAGATAATACGCCTAAATTCAAAGATAATGCCCAGATTATGGAAAATGACCTAAATAAGTATCTTTTTGAGGTGGCTGAGGTGCTAAAAAAGAACTCTGAAGGATATGGAATTTGGACTTACCGTAATTATTGCTCTAATATTTTATATAATCCTCAGTTTGCATTAAAAGGTGAGGGTTGGGAAATGAACGACTTGATACAGATCAAGTATAGTAATGAATTTTTATCCAATGTTTGTATAATATATAAGAATGGGGTTTTAAAACAAAATGTACCAAAAGTAAGATTACATTTTCCATCAGAGGAATATAATGTAAGATTTGATGTGAAAAAAATATTAGAAGAGGGAAGTATTAGAGTATCTTTGGGAGATAGTTATCAAGACATAATGGTGGATGAAGAGGGGACAGTTCGTTTAACAATTCCTGTTGGAGATATCTATGATTTAAAAATAGAAGCGCGTGATGGAAGTTTTATTATAGACAATATAAAAGTGTATTCTCAAGTGCAGCAGGGTTTTTTATATGATGAAGATAACCAAGAACTCCAATGTATAGAAGCGATTAGGGAATTAAATTCCGACCTTAAATAATCTAGGCTGTATGGGATATTAGAATACAGGCTGTTACGTATGATTGACGTAAGAAGAAAATCAGATTGAAAGAAGCGTATTATGCACAGAAAGAATAATTTTTCGTTTATACATTTATTTGCAGCATTGTTGGTAATGTATGGTCATGAGTTTAATTTAATGGGACAAGCTGCACCTACAATATTGAATATGGATTGTCATGGTTTGGGCGTTAGAATTATATTTGTAATTAGTGGTTATTTAATAACTATGAGTTACATAAGAAGTAAGAACGCGGGACAATATATGGTTAAAAGAATTATAAGAATATTTCCGCCATTAATTACCTGTATATTTGTTATGACTTATTGGGTAGGACCAATAATAAGCAGATATGGATTGCATGATTATTTAAGCCTTTCTAAGAATTATTTCATAAAAAATGTGCTGCTATATCCAGTATATGATTTACCGGGGGTGTTTGAAAACAATATTTATCCCACTGCTGTTAATGGCTCTCTTTGGACTATGCCAATTGAATTTGTATGTTATATTTTATTGATTTTCTTGATGAAAGTATATTATCTTCTAGAAAAAAAAAGAAAGACGTTTGCTCAAATATACTATATACTGCTTTTTATAGTATGCTGGGTGGGGTATGTTTTGAGAATTACAGGTACATATAGTAATGCTTTAGTTATTTGGGGGACTGATTGGCTTAATGCCATTCAGGTAGCAGCATATTTCATGGCTGGAAGCTTAGTCGCTAATTTGAAATTGGAAAAATATTGTTATCTGCAGGTTGCTATTGTTTTAATGGTTGTTTGTAAATGTTTAGGTGGATATATATTGGTTGTAATGTACCTTCCACTCATTACATATACCACAATAGCATTTGCACAAGATACGCCACCTTTATTTTGTCATGTATGGGCACAAGAATGGAGTTATGGAATATACTTGTGGTCATTTCCAATTCAGCAGATAATAATACAATATATTATAATTAACAGACATATGAGTGTTCCCATAGGCCTAATGTATTTTATATCGGTTATAATTACATTTGTTTTTGCAGGGGTATCATATAGGATGGTTGAAAAACCCTTAAAAACTATAAATCTAATAAGAAAAAAGAAAGGTTTATGAAAAAAGATGCGAGAAAAGGTTAAGTTTTATATAAAAGAGAATTATATAGAATTGTTTGTATTAATAGTGTTTATAGTTTTAACATACGGATATGAAATATCAAATTGGACAATGACAATTGATGAGGAAATAAATAGTAATATAAGTAGATATAAATCGTTTGTAGGATGGAGTACACAGGGAAGATGGGGGATAGGTTTAATAAAACTTATATTGCCTACATATCAGGTGTTGCCATTTTGGAATGGATTTTTGGCAATTATTGTTCTGGCGCTTGGAGCATTAATTATATGCAAAATATGTGACTGGTTTAAAGTAGGTGTATTGGAGCATTGTGTAGCAATTATGTTTTTTATTAGTGTTCCAATTCATTCCTTTTATTTAATGTTTGATACCTATTCAGTTGAGGTATCCATAGGTATTTGTTTAGCATTGTGGGCAGGATATAGTACAATTTTAAGCCTTTGTTATACCGGAAAAAGAAAGGATTTAATAATTGGAACAGTATGTTTGGTATTTGCAATAGGAATTTATCAGTTGTTATTACAAATATATGTGTGTATTGTATGCGTGGGATTGCTAGCATATACAAGTTCTAATAAGATAAAATTAAAAAAATATATATATTGTGTATTTCAAGCAATTTTCACATTGATAGGGGCATTAGTAGGATACACACTCGTAGATAAAGTTATAAAAAGCCAAATTAAAGTAAATGATTTATATATTGATTCATTCTTTAAATGGGGAAGTTATGATGTAAAAACAGTGGTTGCTTGGATTAAGGATCAGCTGAAAATTCTTTACTTAACACCAGATAAGCTATACAGTGGAGGGGGAATTCTAATATTTTCGTATTTAATATTGTTTGCAGTAGTAATCAAACAAATTATTCAAAAAAAAGAAAATGCATTTGTAATAATGATTAGTGCGTTAGGAATGTATTTATCAATTAGTTTGGGTGTTATCGCTTTGGGGGGAGGGGTGCCACTTCGAACATATCAAATTATTCCAGTATTTATAAGTATAGTTTTGGCTGTGGGACTTGGAATACTTATAGATTATCGTTTTTTTAATAAAATAAAAATTGTGGCATTTATGATGCTGATAATTGTATCATTAAATCAATCAGCGCGAGTAGTACAATTATATTATAGCGAAAACAATAGGCAAACAAGAGATTTGTTTTTAACCTATAATGTGGCTTCTGAAATACAGAAATTGAATTTGGGGATATGTCCACAATATCCAGTGGTGTTTTTGGGGTGGCCTGAAACCATGGACGATAATTTGGTAAAAGAAGAATTGTTTTCTTTATCTATGTTAAAGACAGGAGAAATTAGAAGAACCTATATTTGGTTTTCGCTTCAAGGCTACTCATATATCATGCCAACAGAAGAGGAAAGAAATAGAGCAGAAATTCTTGCAAAGGAAAAACCGAGCTGGCCATATAGTGGAAGTGTATTCTTTGAAGATGGATTGGTAGTGGTAAAGTTTTCGGAATAAGTATATAAATGCTGATAAGAATCTTATGAGTGTGAATAATAAAGTGTTAAAGAACTTATGATAAATCATTAAGAATCTTAAGAAAGGAAAGCCAATAAAAATGGCAGGATATAGGTATGATGGACGGAAAGGAAGTAAAAATGCTAGAATTTCCTCAAAAAGGGGATGAAAGAGGACATCTTGTAATTGTAGAAGGCATGAAAGATGTGCCATTTGAAATCAAAAGAATTTTTTACATTTACGGCTCAGATGCTAATGTAGTGCGTGGTCAGCATGCAAATAAAAAAACTGAGTTTGTTCTGATTAATGTTGCAGGAACAAGCAAGGTAAAAGTGCGTGACGGAAAAGGAAATGAGGCAGTTTTTTCGTTAAATCGTCCGCATACAGGAATCTATTTGCCCAAGATGGTATGGAAAGACATGTATGACTTTAGTGAAGATTCTGTTTTGCTATGTTTGGCAAGCGAACATTATGATGCATCAGAGTACATACGTGATTATGATGAGTTTGTTGATATTGTAAATGACAAGTAAAATAAAAGAGGATAAGAGGCAATCAAGATGAAAGTTTCTATAGTTATTCCTGTATATTATAATGAAGACAATTTGCCACCTTTATACAAAGACCTTAAAGAAAAATTTATTAATAAAATCAATTATGAATATGAGATAGTGATGGTCAATGATGGATCAAAGGATAATAGCTATGAGGTTATGAAACAAATCGCAGCAGAGGATTCACATGTCAAAATAATAAGCTTATCGCGAAATTTCGGTTCACATGCTGCAATATTATGCGGACTGACACATTGCACTGGAGACTGTGCAGTTGTAAAAGCTGCTGATCTGCAAGAACCCACAGAGCTTATTTTAGAAATGGTGGAGGAGTGGAGGAAAGGAAACAATGTTGTACTGGCTGTCAGGGATGGAAGAGATGAGTCAAAACAGCAGACCTTTTTTGCAAACTTTTATTACAAGTTAGTACAAAAGACTGCTCTGCCAGAAATGCCAGATCAAGGATTTGATGTGTATCTTGTAGATCGTAAGGTAATTACAGTGCTTGATAACTTGGATGAAAAAAATAGTGCTTTAACGGGTCAGATTTTGTGGAGCGGCTTTAGAACATCTAAAGTATACTATAGAAGGTTAGCACGAGAGATAGGAACAAGTAGATGGACTCTAAAGAAAAAGATTCGTCTAGTAATGGATACATTATTTAGTTTTACCACGTTGCCTATTACGGTAGTATTGAATGTGGGTGTTGCATCAATGGGTATAGCAACTGTTTGGGCAATTGTAACGCTGATTTGTAAATTGATGGGAATTATTCATGTATCAGGATGGACAACTTTGTTTATATTCAACTTATTTAGTTTTGGTGTTATTATGATGACTCTTGGAATATTAGGTGAATATTTATGGCGTACGTTTGATGCATCAAGAAGACGACCACCATATATTGTTGAGGATGAAAATAAGCTTGACTGATAAGGCTGCGAAGAAAGAGAGAGGAAACAGATAGTATGTCAAATTATATAGCTAAAGATGTAGTAATGGGAGAAGGAGTAAAGATAGGAAATAATGTCACTATAAAAGACGGATGTATTTTAGAAGACAATATTGTATTAGGAGATAATGTATATATTGACTATGGCACTATAATTCATAGTAATGTAAATATTGATTCTAATACAACAATAGGTGCTAGATGTATTCTGGGTGAATATCTTGTTGATTTTTATAATGAACATAAAGAATATAAACATAGATTGCATATTGGAAAAAACTCACTTATTCGTAGTGAGACAATAATTTATGGAGACAACGATTTGGGGGATTACCTTCAGACGGGTCATAGAGTAACAATAAGAGAAAAAAGTAAAATAGGAAGTCATGTAAGAATAGGAACTCTTTCCGATATTCAAGGATATTGTGAAATACAGGATTATGTTAATATGCATAGCAATGTACACATCGGTCAAAAAAGTTTGGTAAAAAAATATGCATGGATATTTCCCTATGTAGTATTAACGAATGATCCCAATCCACCATCAGAAGAATTGCTGGGAGTAACTATAGAAGAATATGCTGTAGTATCAACGGGGACGGTTGTATTGCCGGGGATGACAGTAGGAGAGGGGGCATTAGTAGGAGCAGGAGCAATTGTAACCAAAAATGTTTCTGCTGATTCGATAGTTGTAGGCAATCCGGCAAGAGATAAAGGAAATACGGAAAAGATAGTAAATCATGTTACTGGAAAACCTGTGTATCCATGGAAATATACATTTGATCGAGGTATGCCATGGGAAGGTATAGGTTTTGACAATTGGGAGAAGGAGAATAAATAATGGATAAAATAATGCCTAATAGATTGGATAGAGGATTCTATCAGCATCAGGAAGAATTTGAAAATAAAGCATTGGAAGTATTACGTTCGGGTTGGTACGTATTGGGAAATGAGTTAAAAAGCTTTGAGAAGGAGTTCGCTTCCTATGTAGGGGTAAAGCATTGTGTTGGACTTGCAAGTGGATTAGATGCTTTATGGATTGCATTTAGGATATTGGGTATTGGAGTGGGAGACGAGGTTATTGTACAGGGTAATACATATATTGCCAGTGTAATGGGGATTACAATGAACGGTGCCACTCCGATATTTGTAGAACCGGATGAATACTATAATATTGATGCATCTAAAATTGAAGAAAAAATAACGGAGAAAACAAAAGCGGTTCTTGTTGTGCACTTATATGGTCAGGCATCAAACATGCCACCTATTGTAGAACTGTGTAAAAAGTATGATCTTCGACTTGTAGAAGATTGTGCACAGGCTCATGGAGCAAAGTTTAATGGACAACAGATAGGTACATTTGGCGATATAGGTTGTTTTTCTTTTTATCCATCAAAAAATTTAGGTGCATTTGGTGATGCAGGGGCAATTACGACAAATGATGATAAAATAGCGGAAGACACAAGGGTATTTCGTAATTATGGATCAGAGAAGAGATATTACAATAAAGTAGTTGGGGCAAATTCTAGATTGGATGAGTTGCAAGCAGGTTTACTTCGCGTTAGATTAAAATATTTGGATGAATTAGCAGAGGAGAAAAAGCAGATTTGTGAAAGATATTTAAATGAATTACATAACGATAAGATTGTGTTGCCTAAGATTAGAGAAGGCGCTACACATATTTGGCATCAGTTTGTTATTAAATCAGATGAACGAGATGAATTAATGCGTTTTCTGGATGAAAGAGGTGTGGGAACAATTATTCATTATCCAATTCCGCCACATCTTTCGGAAGCATATCAGTATTTAGGTATAAAGGAGGGAGCATTACCAATTACTGAAAAATATGCAAAATCTGTTCTTTCTATTCCTTTGTATAATGGAATGACAAGAGAAGAACAAGATTATGTAATTAAGTGTATTAATGAGTTTGGATATTAAGGAGGGAAGAATTATGAGAACATACCTTGTAACCGGAGGAGCCGGCTTTATCGGATCCAATTATATTCATTATATGTTCAAAAAATATGACAATGAGATCCGCATCATCAACGTGGATGCTTTGACATATGCAGGCAATCTGGAGAACTTAAAGGATATCGAAAACAGAGAGAATTACACGTTTGTAAAAGCTGATATCTGCGATAAAGAAGCCATCTCCAAGATCTTTGCGGAAAATGACATCGACCGCGTGGTACATTTCGCAGCAGAAAGCCACGTAGACAGAAGTATTCGCAATCCGGAAGTATTTGTACAGACAAACGTACTCGGAACAGCGGTTATGCTGAACTGTGCAAAAGCAGCATGGGAACTGCCGGACGGTTCTTTCAAGGAAGGCAAGAAGTTCTTACATGTATCCACAGATGAAGTATATGGCTCTTTGAGTGAAGACGGCGGTTACTTCTATGAGACAACCCCATATGCGCCGCACAGCCCGTATTCCGCAAGTAAGGCAAGCTCTGATATGCTCGTAAAAGCATATATGGACACATACAAATTCCCGGCAAATATTACAAACTGCTCCAATAACTACGGCCCTTACCAGTTCCCGGAGAAGCTGATCCCGCTGATCATCAACAATGCACTGCAGGGTAAGAAGCTTCCGGTATACGGCGACGGTAAAAATGTCCGTGACTGGTTATATGTAGAAGACCATGCAAAAGCCATTGATATGGTGCAGGAAAAAGGACGTTTGTTCGAGACCTATAATGTCGGCGGACATAATGAAAAGCAGAATATCGAGATCATCCATATCATAATCGATACACTGCAGGAAATGCTGCCTGATTCAGATCCGAGAAAAAAACTGGTATCCAATGATCTGATCACCTATGTAGAAGATCGTAAGGGTCACGACAGACGTTATGCGATCGCACCTGACAAGATCAAGGCAGAGATCGGCTGGGAGCCTGAGACAATGTTCAAGGAAGGCATCAAAAAGACGATCAAATGGTTCTTTGAGCACGAAGACTGGATGAAGAACGTAACAAGCGGTGATTATCAGAAGTACTATCAGGAGATGTACAAATAAAAATATTGTGGACAATGCTAAAAGGGGAATGAAACTTCGTTAGAAAAACGCTTGGAGAAATAAGTGATATTCGATCACAATGTATGGATAAAACTGAAATTGTAGAACGAGAGAAGTTTTAGAGGGGATGGTTTTTGGCCTGATGAGGGAAAGTACGCAGGATTAGAACTTATAAATATCAGCGAATAGTGGAGCAGATTTGGTATGTTAAATGAATTTACTGTTGGATCCTATAGAGGATTGCAAAATCTGGAATTAAAGGATTTGAGAAAAGTGAATATAATAGCTGAAGGTGTAACAGTGTTCATTATTGGAGGCAATTCTGGAAAAATATATGCAATATGAGTTATTTTCCAATATGAAGGAGCTACCGGAACTGTTTCGAAAAATGATTGGTAAGTACCCGACAGAAAAAGGAGAATTGAAGCGTACCGACAGTCCTGTTTTTTATTATAAAGGATCTATAGGAATTGTCGTAAAACAGGCAAATGGTTGTACGAATATAGCATCAAAGGTATGCGCAATAATTGAAGTGATTGATCAATTGGGAATATATGATCAAATAGGCGGTTTTATTCTCTTTGAAGATACGGATGAAAGGTCTAAGAACGAAATTAAAGAAAAATTACAGTCTGAATTGATTAAAAACGGCATGGAATATACAGAAGAGGGGATTGATGCATATAATCATTTGCTGAATTGTAAATTATATGTATTTCCTAATAAAGGAACCGGTGCGATTGAAAAATTGTTATTAGAATGTGCAAATATATCGTATAAAATACCTATGAAGGATGCCAATATATTTAGAAAGCGGGTTTTGGAAAAAGACTATGAAGAAATTCGCGAAGAGTGTTGGGCAAAGGATAAAAATATACAGGAGTTTTATGCAGATAAGGTACAGTTTGGCGTATTATCAGCTGTTTTGAAACCGGATCGTCCGGTTCGTTTTTCTATCAAGGATAAACTGATAAGAAAAAAGTATTTTGATACATACATGCAGATAGAAGAATTTAAGGCAATGTATGATTTCCGAAATGAAAGTCTTGTATAAAGTGCTAAATGAAAATATAGGCAAAATACGGAGCACTATGAGGAAGAATATGACAAAACAGAAATTAAGTAATGTATTATTTGCAGTATTATCTATTACAACCTGTCTGTGGATGGCTGCATATTTAGGAGTATTGCCATTTTGTACATTGCCAACTTTGGACTTTAACATCTCATTGGTGGGGCAAATCGCAAATTTTAAAGGGAATGCACCTCTTGATTTTTCCTTTACAGGTATGATGTACCCATATGGGTCAAAGGTCAATGAAGGATTTGCTATTTATTTCCTTGCCAGAATATTCTATGGAGCTGGAATCAGTGCAATTGATTCTCTGACATTAACCTATTTCCTGTTATTTGCTTTAGGGTATTTTGCAATGATTTTTGTTATATACAAAATCTCACAAAATGTGATTATTTCAATTCTACTTTCCATTTCTTATTTTATGAGCCCGTTTGTTAGTTTGAATAGTGGGATCCCACAAATGTATTTGGGTGTCATGTTAATGCCTTTACAAGTTATGATAGATATCTTGCTGTTGGAATACATGCAAAGAAGTTTAGAAAAAAACAATAAAAGGCAAAGTATCCTTCTTTTTGTAGTGGCATTTTCTTCACGATTTTTTATGGCAGCAGTGGGCTGGTATACTGCTGTTATCAGCGCAGTTTTATCTTGTCTGTTCTTTTTGCTGTTATTATTTGGGGAAAAAGAAAACTTATGGATCAGAGTAAAGCAATATTGGCTTTATATTTTAATGCCTTGGTTTTTGGGAATGCTACTGATCATGATTCAGACACCAAAGGGGACCTCTTCTTTTATTTATAAAATGGAGTATTTTTATGCTTCCTCGTTGGATATTATTACGTTGTTTTTGCCGACAGGAGCATATAAGATTTCGGATTTAATTCCTCTTTTGCGAAATTATCTGGCAAACAACGACTTGGCATTGATTGGTGGGGATATACAGTATTGCTATCTTGGTTTTAGTACTTTGATTGCAATGGGAATTATTTTATTTCAGAAAGAAGACAAAAAGAAAAAGGAAAAAATATGCCTGATCATATCGGCCGTTGCATTGCTTGTTCTGGCTATTGGACCGGGATTCCGTTTTTTCGAGATGATTTCTACGCAGGATATTAATGGCTATGCAAGCTACTTTATGGAGAAGGAGAAAGTAGTTTCATTACCATGGAGTTTCTTATATAGAATATTTCCATTAAAATCCATGCGTACTGTATATAGATGGTTCTACGGGACAAGAATGGCAACATTTTTGATGATTGCGCTGGCAGCTAAAAAGCTTGCGTGTGAGCATTCAAAGAAACGATTTTTTGCTGCTGCCAAAAAGGTGATTGCATACATAATGGTACTTTTGTGTCTATTTGAGAATATTCCCTATAGTATGTCATGGAATTTAATGGATTCCTATAAAACAATGTCTTACGACACATTGAAAGATGTTTATCCCAGTGAAATTTGTGATGAATTGAAAGAGGTATTGACGAAAGATAATGCACTGGTGACAATCAGTACATATGATTTTTCTAATAATGGTATCTTGACGCCGTTTCTGGTAAGTGAATGGGGAATACGCACATATGCAGGATGTGGAGATAAAGCAATAGAGACAGCGGAGCTTCTCTACCCTAAGGCGGTATGGAAATTGCAGAAAGCAGCTACATCGGATGATATTATTACTTATACAGAGCAGATAAGCAGACAAAAACTTTGTGACTATATTATTTTACCGTTTTACAGTCTTCGTGATGCAGGTTATTATTGGCCAATGCCAGAAGAAATGCAAGAACGTTTAATGACAATAGCGGAGGAAGTGGAGAAGGGACTTTATGGGAAGTATCCAATTGTGAAAACAGCTCACTATATGGTTATTGATCTGACAGAAGAGAGAGCGGTTGGCTCTTATGATATAAATACGAAAAATACAACACAGGGAATTGTAAAGGACACTAATTTTGGAGATGATCGTAACAGTATTCTTATAAATAAAAGTGATGTGAATCTTCAGGTCAGTACAGCAGATAAGAGAAATTTGTATATACTCGGTTATGTGAAAGCGGTTCAAAGATCTGTGGAGTTTCAGATTTACGCATGTGACAGTGCAGGCAATGTAATTGGACAGATGACGGAAGCTGTTGAGGCTTCTGGTGATTATGAGAAATATGAACGTGAGATCGAACTACCACAGAATACTGATTCCATTATGATAGATGTAGTAAGTGAGGACAGCAAAGCTGTCATAGATTCCTTGCATGCGACAGTTTATTAGGAAGTAAATGATATGTGAAACGGAAACGATGATGGAGAACAATAGGAGTAGAAATGTGATGAAATTAATTATTCAGATACCTTGTTATAACGAAGCAGAGACTTTAGAGATTGCACTTAATGATCTGCCACAGTATATTGATGGAATAGATGAAATAGAGTATCTAATTATTAATGACGGCAGTAAGGATAATACAGTAGAGGTTGCCAGGAAATGGGGCGTTAACTATGTCGTGAATTTTAAAAAAAATAAGGGACTTGCGAAAGGATTTATGGCGGGGATTGATGCATGCCTAAGCTATGGGGCGGATATTATTGTAAATACAGATGCGGATAATCAGTACTGCGGTGCAGATATTGAAAAACTAGTTAGGCCGATATTGGAAGGAAAGGCGGATATCGTAATAGGAGAACGACCAATAGATCAAACGGAACATTTTTCTCCTATTAAGAAAAAACTGCAGCATTTTGGCAGTTGGGTGGTTCGTAAAGCTTCTAAGTCGGATATTCCGGATGCACCAAGCGGTTTTCGGGCTTATAGTAGAGAGGCTGCCATGCGTTTAAATGTAGTAAATGAGTATACCTATACATTAGAAACAATTGTACAGGCAGGAAGAAATAAAATTCCAATGATGTCAGTACCGATTCATACGAATGCAGAACTTAGACCATCCAGATTATTCAGTAGTATGATGGGGTATGTTAAACGGTCTATGGTTACAATTATCCGGGCATATATTATGTATAAACCATTAACTTTTTTTACAATTATGGGATGCATTCCATTTTTTGCCGGATTTGCACTGGGGGTTCGATTTCTGGTATATATGTGTATGGGACAACCCGGCGGACATATTCAATCATTAATTCTGGCAAGTACTCTTATGCTGGTTGGATTTATGACATTTGTGATCGGGCTTCAGGCAGACGTCATTGCGTCTAATCGTAAAATCCTGGAAGATGTACAGTATAATGTCAGGAAATTGAGACATGACAATGAAACAAAAGAATTAAGGGATGATAATTAAATGATAAAGGGGTTTGAGGTAAATGAAATTAAGTAGAAAAATTGTTATGATAGGTCCGGTATATCCTTATAAAGGAGGAATTTCGCATTATACAGGTCTGTTATACCGAACGCTTGCAAAAATGCATGATGTAACAATGATTTCTTATAAAATGCAATATCCTAAAATCCTTTTTAAGAAGGAACAGCGGGATTATAGCAATGACAGTTTTAAAATAGAAGACACAAAGTATTGGTTAAATACAGCAAATCCTTTTAATATTATACAGGTAGCAGGTAAAATTAAAAAAATGAATCCGGATGTTATTATTATTCAGTGGTGGCATCCTTATTTTTCTCCTTGTTATCGCATTCTGGAGGCTGCATTATCAAGATATAAAATTATATTTATATGTCATAATGTATTTCCACATGAGAGATTCCCTATGGATCATATTCTGTCAAAGATGGTATTAAAAAGAGGAAGCGGATATATTGTGCAATCCAAGATGGATAGGGATGATTTGTGTTCTATCAAACAGGATGCCAATTATGTTTTGACACCTCACCCAACCTATAATGCATTTAAAATCCAAAATATGTCAAAAGAACAGGCCAGAGAAATCTTGGGATGTTCTTCAGATGAAAAATTATTGCTTTTCTTTGGATTTGTCAGAAAATATAAAGGATTATGTCATCTGTTAAATGCATTACCGATAGTGCTTAACAAACAAGACGAAATAGGAAATGTGAAATTAATGATAGTGGGTGATTTTGGAGAGGATAAACAGGAGTATATGGATCTGATTCATAAACTGGATATTGAGGATTCGGTACAACTTGTGGAAGGATATATCCCCGATCAGGAAGTTGAAAAGTATTTTGCAGCATGTGATTTAGTGGTATTACCATATGAATCGGCTACGCAAAGTGGAATTGTTCAAATTGCTTATGGTTTCGAAAAAACGGTAGTGGTAACTGAAGTTGGTGGTTTGCCGGACGTTGTAGAAAATGGAAAAACAGGTTATGTAGTCAAGCCGCAAGATCCGGAAAAGATTGCAGAAGTAATCATAGATTTTTACCAAAATAACAGAGAAGCAGAGTTTGAGCAACATATAAAGGAAGCAGCATATAGGTTTTCATGGGATCGTATGGAAGAAGCGATAGAGCAGTTGTGCAACAATTTCTAAAACACAGACGCAAGAGTAATTGGAGTTAAATAGGTATGAAAGGATTTATCTGCAACAGTAAAAATATAGATAGAGATGCATATATATGGAATACCATTGCAGCTATGGGGAATTCTTTTCAAACCATGCTGCTGATGCTTGTTATTACCAGAGTAGGAAATATGGCAGATGCCAGTATATTTGCAATAGCCTATGCAATTGGTAATCTGATGATGAGTTTTGGTAAATATGGTATGAGGAATTATCAGGTTACCGATGTTGAAAATAACTATAACTATTATTCATATGTATATTCCAGATTTATAACGACTTTTCTGATGTTAATGGCAAGCTGTATTTATATTGGAGTTGGGGCAATCTTTTCTCACTATTCACTTTATAAAGCAGTCTGTATCGGCTTAATCTGTTTGATAAAGGGGATAGATACTTTAGAGGATGTTATACATGGAAGGTTGCAACAAAAAGGAAGATTGGATATAGCATCCAAAATATTGGGAATACGTATGTTGACATATATTGTCTTATTTATATGTCTGTACATAAGTATTCAAAATTTACTGCTGACAGAACTTATCTGTTTTCTGATTAGTATTGTTATTGCAGTTTATTGTAACCGAATAGCTATAAAGGAAGGGTATGTAGAAGAGGGGAATCTTGACAGAAAAGAAGATTTAAAAGATGGTGTGCTTGGATTATTTAAATCATGCTTTCCATTGGCTGCCAGTACCTTTTTGGTTATGTATTTGGGAAATGCGCCAAAATATATGATTGATTCGGTTGTGAGTGATGAGGTGCAGGCGGGGTTTAATATAGTTTTTATGCCAGTTTTTGTAATTACCCTTTTAAGCAGTTTTATATTTAATCCTATATTAGGAAAAGTTGCATATTATTGGAATCGGTATGACTATAAGAGCTTTTCTAAGCTGATTATAAGACAATCCGCTTTCATTGTTGGGATAACAATATTTGCCGTCTTGTTTGCTTGGGGACCGGGTATCCCGATTTTGTCGTGGATTTATAAAGTGAATTTGCGGGAATATAGGGGGCATCTGTGTATTTTGATGCTGGCAGGGGGCGTATTGGCATTCCTTAATTTGTTTAATATGGTTATAACAGCTATGAGGAAACAACAGGTACTGTTATGGGTATTTGGAGGGGGCACTTTAATTATGTTGTTACTGGGAAGAATGGTTTTAAAGGCATATGGTCTTTTCAATTTATGTGTTTTTTATTGTCTGGGACTAATGATGGTGTGTGGTGTTTTAATCGCTATTTCAATATATAACGTGAAAGGTAGGAAAAGCTGATATGTCTGCGGTAATTGTGATTCTTAATTATAACGATGCGGAAAGAACGATACATCTTGCAAAGAGTATATGTGGATATAGTTGTATAGAGAAAGTGATTTTGGTGGATAATGCATCTTTTGACGATTCTGTTGAAGTAATGCAGACATACATAAAAGAAAATTCAAATTTGGTACCGATTCAGAAAATAATTATTGTTTCGTCACTAATAAATGGAGGGTATGCAAAGGGGAATAATTTAGGAATACGATATGCGATAGAAAAGTATAATCCGGATTATCTGTTTGTTGCAAATCCTGATATCATGGTGGAAGATAAAACGTTAGAAAAAATAATAGAAGCATTGAGATTGAATAAAGACTATGGTGTAATTGCCCCATTGGTTCGACAAGGGTATAATGTGTGGAATTTGCCGAATTTTAGAGGAATTATTGAAAGCTTGTTTTTGGTATGGTTTAATCTTGATAAAAGACACATAAAAAAACAAATCGAAAAGAAAACGGAAAGTTTATGTGAAGTAGGGGTTGTAGAAGGTTCTCTGTTTGGAATATCGAAAGAGGCTTATTTACAAATTAATGGACTGGATGAAGGCACATTTTTGTATTGTGAAGAAAACATACTTGCTAGCCGACTTAGAGATAAAGGGTACAAAGTAGGAGTATTATCAAAGGATTATTATGATCACTTTCATTCTGTAAGTATTAAAAAGCATTATAAATCAAAAGCAAGGGCATTTCGTAATTTTTACGATAGCTTTAAATATTATAATAAAAAATATTTGCAAATTACTTCCCTCCAGAAAGGTATATTTGAAATAATGTATAGAATTGCCTATTTGGAGCGATGTGTATATGATCTAATCTCCAGAAAGGTATATTTGAAATAATGTATAGAATTGCCTATTTGGAGCGATGTGTATATGATCTAATTAAACGATGAGTAGAGAGGTACACATGCGTATAGGTAAAATATAATACCGGATTTGGTATAATAAGTGTTTATAACGAAATCACATTATAGTAGAAAAAGGAGAGGATAAGATATGAATATAGTATTATTATCAGGGGGTTCAGGGAAACGTCTGTGGCCACTTTCTAATGATATCAGAAGTAAGCAGTTTATTAAGATATTTAAAAAAGAGGACGGCTCTTATGAGTCTATGGTGCAGCGCGTCTATAGACAGATCAAGACGGTGGATGCAGATGCCACAGTTACGATTGCAACTTCTAAAACACAGGTTTCAGCAATTCATAATCAGTTGGGTGACAATGTAGGAATTTCTATTGAACCTTGCAGAAGGGATACTTTTCCGGCTATTGCATTAGCTACTGCTTACTTGGTAGATGAAATGAAAATAAATCCGGAAGAATCAGTAGTAGTTTGTCCGGTTGATCCTTATGTTGAAGATGATTATTTTACAGCATTAAAAGATTTGTCAGATCAGGCAGACAAGGGTGAGGCAAATTTGGTACTGATGGGAATTGAACCCACATATCCGAGTGAAAAATATGGTTATATCATCCCTAAAACTGCAGAGCATACTTCGATGGTTGAGACTTTCAAGGAAAAACCAACAGCGGATGTGGCGGCGGAATATATAAAGCGTGGCGCGCTTTGGAATGGCGGTGTCTTCGCATATAAATTGAAGTATGTGCTTGAGAAAGCACATGAACTGATTGACTTTACAGATTATCAGGATTTATTTGATAAGTATGATACTCTTACAAAAATTTCGTTTGATTACGCTGTGGCAGAAAAAGAAGACAAGATTCAGGTGCAGCGTTTTGCGGGACAATGGAAGGATCTTGGTACATGGAATACACTGACGGAGGCAATGGAGGAATCTGTTGTTGGAAAAGGTGTCTTAAATGATACCTGCTCTGATGTGCATATCGTCAATGAAATGGATGTGCCCGTGCTTGCAATGGGATTGCATGATGTGGTTATTTCTGCTTCGCCGGATGGCATTCTGGTATCTGATAAAGAACAGAGCAGCTATATCAAGCCTTATGTGGACAAATTCGAGCAGCAGATCATGTTTGCGGAGAAATCATGGGGAAGTTTCCGGGTACTTGATGTGGAAGGAACTTCAATGACGATTAAAGTGACCTTAAATCCGGGACACAGCATGAATTATCATAGCCACAAAAACCGCGATGAAGTATGGGTCGTCATTGCAGGATCGGGAAAAACGGTAGTTGATGGCTTTGAGCAGATGGTCAAAGCCGGTGATGTGATCACAATGGCAGCAGGGTGTCGCCACACAGTTTTTGCAGATACAGAACTTCGACTTGTAGAGATCCAGCTTGGCAAGGATATCAATGTGCATGATAAACAGAAGTTTGAGTTGGAGATTTAATGGCGGAGGAATTTTGCGGGCAGCTTATGGTTTTATCATGTTTTTACAACAATATATGCAGTATTTTTGTTTGAGGATAAATCATTGCTGTCTGTGTATCAATTACAGAAGTGGGGATTTATAAGTCTCAATAAGGAATAATTTGCAACTGTTATAACTAAAATAAAATCCAATAAGGAGATGCATGCCATCTAAAAGAAAACTCCTGAACTTCTGTGAGATAATGGTTTATATCGAGATAGATCAGAGTTTTAACATATAAGTCTTTTAATGAATTCCATATCCCGTAAGCGCCAAATCAGGCGTCTACGGGAATTATATATTTCTTGATAAAGCAATTAAATTGTGATAATATGATGAAAAATAAATACAAAATTTGTTAAAAAACGACATTATAAACAATGCAATTTCAATAAAAGCTTCATAAGGTTGAATATTCTTGTGCGGTAACACCGGAAAACATTTAAAGTAAAATATCAATAATTAAAAATGAGTGCAAGGTAAGAAAAAATAAAAGAAATTATAGGTGACACAATGAAAACTATAACGCAATATTTCAGAAATGCTGTATTGGCGTCTTTGCAAGGAAGCATATGTTATCGTAAAAACAAATTTGCAACTGTAACTTGGGAAGAAATTAAAAATGGTAAATTGAATCTGCGAAGCTTGGATAGTATAGGTTTATTAGGGCAGGAAGTAGATAAAAATAGTGGTTCCTCAAAGAAAATAATTATTGCATTGAAAACAATAACTACAGAGTTTTTAGATGGAGATACTTTAGAAAATAATATTGATGAGATGACGTCTGTCTTTTTTATGCCTGCACAAGTTGATAAAGAGGGAAACTTATCACAACAAGAAGATAAGTATTCATGGATACCACGGGAATATCTTTCACCAATGATCGAACCGGAGATATCTATTGGCAGAGCAGAGGATCTTGATAATTTTTTAGAGGAAACAACAGACAAAAGAAATCAAATTGATTCTTGGGGTACTTATTTGAAATATACGATTGAAATGTTCGAATATGTCACAAAAAGTGCTTTTTTTGAGAATCAAATAATGAAACAGCAAATTAAAACGGATGGGAAATATTACATATTGGAAGATGAAGAAGTAGATGCTGTTTTTCATCTAAAACATGTGTATTCTTCCTTGATAAGTGACGATGAACCGAAATTATATAATAAAATGACGAATGGCGTTTTGGAGCCAAGTTCTTTAATTGGCGACTATTTGAACTGTAAGAAGATGATATATCATGCTGGTCAGATGAGTGGAGAATATCCATTATCTGAATCGCAGCGAGAAGCAATAAGCTGTTTTGAAGAAATAGGAGAAGGTGAAGTACTGGCTGTTAATGGCCCTCCGGGAACTGGAAAAACAACCTTGCTACAGTCGATAGTTGCGAATATGTATGTTAGAGCTGCCCTTGAAAGGAAGAGTGCTCCGCTTATTATTGCGACCTCAACAAATAATCAGGCAGTTACTAATATTATAGATTCATTTGGCAAAATAAATCCAGTCGGAATCAAGAATCTTGAAACAAGGTGGATTACAGGGGTGCACAGTTTTGCCGTATATTTCCCTTCGAAAGGAAAATATTCAGAAGCGCGAAATAATAACTATCAATGTACAGATGTAAAAGGTATGGATTTTGCAGAAAAAGTCGAATCTGAGGAAAATAGAGTACAGGCAAAAGAATTATTTGTAAAAGAATTTTATGAATATTTTGGAGAACAAATAGATTCTTTGCATACGGCTGCGGATTATATAAATAAAAAACTTTTGGAAATTGAAGAAAAAAGGGAGAAATGCATTGAATATCTGGAAAAAGTGCGGGAGAAAGTTAACAATCAGACAACAGGTAAGTATATCTTAGAACTAGAAAATAAAATAGCATATCTAAGCAACAAAATACAGCGGTTAGAGGATACTATTAATAAGAAAAAGGAGGAAAGGAAAAGACTCATTGAAAGAAGCAAGGAGTGGAGAGTTTTATATAATAGGCTGCCATGGTATGTAAGACTGTTAAAGTTTATTCCATATTTTAAAAAGAAAATTAGAGTATGGGTGTGGCAAAATATGAATGTTGCTGAACATGCATTTTTAGATAGTGAGATGGGAATTAATGAAATTGAAGAAAGCTATGAGATAGAAAATCAAAAAATAATAAAAATGATAAGAGATAATTATAATAAGACTGTAGAAATGGAGAAAGAGAGAGAAAGATATGAAAAGATGAAAGAAGATATATCTTGTCTTATCAATAAAGTTATAACCATATTTAAAGAATTTTCTGATTATGATATAGATATGGATCAACAGCAACTTTGGGAAGATGTTAATATCAAGATATTAAATGATAAGCTTGATAAAGTCAGATATGTTGAATTCTGGCTTGCAGTACACTATTATGAAGCATTATGGTTGGCAGAAAAATGTAAAATAACGGAGAAACAAAAAGGAAAAACCTTTGAAAAAGTTTTAAATGAGATGTATCAGCGTCTTGCGATGGTTGCGCCTTGTATGGTAATGACCTGTTATATGCTTCCGAAACAGTTTTGGGCATATGATGGTAATGAAAAACAAAATTATTATATGTATAATTATGCGGATTTGCTAATTGTTGATGAAGCGGGGCAGATTTCACCAGAAATAGGAATGCCAGCGTTTGCGTTTGCAAAAAAAGCTATTGTTGTAGGCGATGAAGAACAAATTCCGCCGGTTTGGGGAACGCCAAGGGCTTTGGATATTGCAATGGCGATTTCAAGTGGTGTAATTAAGAATAAAAATGATTACTCCCGTATTGAAGAGAATGGTCTAAACTGTTCACAATCCAGCATTATGAAAATCGCTTCGCTCTCTTGTAAGTTTGAAAAACATGGAAAAGGTTTGTTTTTGTGTGAACATAGAAGATGCTACAATGAAATTGTGCAATATTGTAATGAACTGGTATATGAAAAGAATCTTCGACCTTTAAGAGGAAAAGCTTCAGATGATAACAGAAATGTACTTAAGAATTATCTTCCGCCAATGGGAAGGAAGCAGATAGATTCTAAATATTCAAAGCGGATAGGAACTAGCAGACAAAATAGTAAGGAGGCGGAAAAAATTGTCGAATGGGTAAGATTAAATTATTTTGTCTTGTGTGAAAAGTATAGGCAACATGAAGCTGCGAATCAAATTGATGAAAAAACTATTTTAGGTATTATAACACCGTTTAAAGGTCAAAGCGCAATGATAAAAAGTATGATAAAAAGACAATTACCAGAAATTGAAGGGAACATTGCGGTAGGAACAGTACATACATTTCAAGGTGCTGAACGAAATGTTATAATTTTTTCGAGCGTTTATGGAAGTAAAGAAGGATGTTATTTTATTAATGCTAATAAAAGTCTTATGAATGTAGCAGTATCTAGGGCAAAGGATTCGTTCTTGGTTTTTGGAGATTCAGGATGCCTTGAGGGCAATCCAAAGTCTGCAGGAGGAATGTTGAAGCGAATGACAGAAAGAGAAATAATATAATTGATGATGTTGGCTTACGATCTTATGATTAAGGTGTGTTTTTTGCTTGAGAAGCCTAGTGGGGTATGATAGTATATTTTATGGATAGACTTAATTTTGTGAAGAGGAATCATTTAATACTAGAGTTAGAAAACTTTTGTATTAACTGTTTTGGGAGGCAATAGTTGTGATTATTAAAAAAATAAAATTTCAGAACTATACAGTATTTGAAGATCATCAGATTGAGTTTTCACCGGGAGTTAATATTATTATTGGTGAAAATGGAACTGGAAAGACACATTTGATCAAAGCATTGTATTCTGCTTGTCAAAGTACAGATAAAAAAACATCATTTTCGCATAAACTTGTAATGACCATGCTTCCGGATGATTATAAAATTTCACGTTTAATTACGAGAAAGACTGGAAATAGAACGGCCTCTATACGTGTTATAGCTGGAGAACAAGATGGTTCAAGAGACAGAGTCCTTAGTGCTTTTTTTCATGGTAAAACAAAAAAATGGGATGCAGAAGTTACTGGTGAAGAGGGCTGGGAATCATCATTTGCAGGAATGAGTAGTATTTATATACCTGCAAAGGAAATATTGTCTCATAGTTATAATTTGAATGCAGCTACAGAGAAAAATAATGTTCGATTTGACGATACTTATTTGGATATTATTAATGCAGCAAAGATTAATATTTCGGTAGGGAGAAACAATATTACTAAAGATGAAATGTTGAAAGCTATTGAGAAAATTACGCATGGTACGGTTGTGTATGATGAAAAGAGAGACGAATTCTATTTAAAGAGTGGCAGCTCTAAGCAAGAATTTAATTTGGTCGCAGAGGGTATCCGAAAAATGGCTCTGTTGTGGCAATTAGTAAAAAATGGTACTCTTGAAAGAGGGTCTGTACTGTTTTGGGATGAACCGGAAGCCAATATTAATCCAGCATATATCAGAATTATTGTCGATATGATTTTGGAACTTCAAAGAAGAGGTGTTCAAATTTTTATTTCAACACATGATTATATGTTGGCTAGTTATTTTGAAGTTAGAAAACAGCAGGGTGACAAAATTTTATTCCATTCTTTATCGCATAATAGTCAGAATTTATGCTTAGAATATGAGAATGCCGAAAAATTTGCGGCGTTGAAGAACAATATGATAATTAGTGCCTTTAATGAGTTGTTAAATGATATATATGATATGGAAGTGTGATAGGATAAATGTTAATTAGATATACAGAAGAAAATGGGAAATACATTATCGATTGTTCTGCCGCGATATGGTCAACAGACAAAATTCATAATTATTACCAAGGGAGTGCTCCACAATTTGGTAATCTTAACTTTTTGAAGGATACAGATTGGGTTATTGAAAGTGACACAGCCATTTATCTTGTAGAATATAAAAATTCCAATATTTCTGATGCAGCTAAGCCAGAGGCTTTTAAGCCTGAAAAGGGAGAGACTATAAAGAAAGTTGCAGAAAAATATTTTGATACACTTCATTGTCTGATGCTGTTGAATAAGAATAAACCTAAGAAATATATTTATGTTGTAGAATACCCAGCAGGCAACTCAACCTCACGGCTGATGTTACGAAATAAACTAAAGGAATATTTACCGTTTAAATTGCAGGCACAACTAGCAGGTGGCAGAATAAAACTGATAGATGAGGTGCGTGTTGTGAATATTGCAGAATGGAATGCAGACACTGAGTTGGGAAAATATCCGATTCTAGAGATGGATGAAGCTAAATAGTTCTATGTAAATAAAAAATAATGACATTGAGAATGCTTTGGAAGCATGTTATACTACTTCCAAAGCATATTTTCTTTTATCAGGTCTATCGGGCAAAGAGGCAATAACTGATTCATGCATTTTTGCTCAATATCTAACGCATATCTTATTTCAGAAAATCCATGCTTTATTTCATAACTATTTAATAAAGCGGGAGTTTCGAAATGATATGACATATATGGTTACTCCTGCAGCAAACAAAGGAGGACCATAACAGATGGCAGAAAAAAGAAAATTTTATGGAATGAAAAATGACTACATGTTTCACGCAGTCTTGCAGAAGAATGAAGAGGTATTACGGAATCTCTTGGCAACACTTTTAGAGATGGATGAGGCAGATATTGTAAGCTGTCATATCGAAAATCCAATCGAACTTGGCAAGGAGATTGAAGGAAAAGATTGTATCTTAGATGTAAAGATCAAGCTGAATGATGCAAGGATCATCAATATTGAATTACAGGTGTATAAGCAGACATATTGGACAAATCGATCACTATTATACTGGGCGAGAGCCTATGACAGTATCAAGAGTGGGCAAGATTATGGTATGTTGTTCCCTACATATCATATTGGTATTTTAGACTTTACATTATTTGAAGAACATCCAAAGTTTATGGCAAAATATCAGATTTTAGATGTAGAAGATGGATTTTTATATTCAGATAAATTATGTATTAAAGTACTTGACCTGACACAGCTTGAGAAAGCAAAAGGCCGGTCAGAAACAGATAAAAAGATCTTGAAATGGGCGGGTATATTCAAGGCAGAGACTCTGGAAGAACTTGAGCAGTTAGCAAGAGGCGAGGAGGTATTTGAGAATATGGTAGTGACAATGAAAAAATTGAGTGAAGATGAAAAAATCCGTATGCAGTGCGAAGCAAGGGAAGACTATGAGAGATGCCTTCTTACGGAATATAATGCCGGAAAACGGGAAGGAATAGAACTGGAAAGGGAGAATACAGAAAAAGAGCGGCAAAGAGCAGATGATGCAGTTAAAAGAGCTGCTGAGTTGGAGGCCGAGGTAAAAAGACTGCAGGAGCTATTGCAATAACTGATGAACCGAACAAGAATCAAGCAAACATTTGCAGATTATACAAATAAATATAATGCATCTGATCCGAAGATCAGGCTGAAGATCGATCACACGTATCGTGTGGCGGCGCTTGCGGAGCGCATTGCCCAAACGGTTACAGACATACCCATTGACAGGGATCTTGCGTGGACAATGGGGATGCTCCATGACATAGGCCGTTTTGAACAGGTGAAAAGGTATGGCACTTTTGTGGATAGTGAGTCGATAGATCATGCAGAGCTGGGGATAACGATCCTGTTTGAGGAGGGGCTTCTTATACAATTCGGAGATTTTACACCGGAGGAACAGGAACTTCTCAAAGTCAGCATTGAAAATCATAACAAATACAGAATTCCGGAAGGTATGTCTGCGGAGAAAACTGCATATTGCAATATATTGCGTGATGCAGATAAGATCGATATTTTCCGGGTAAACTGTGATACACCGCTTGAAGATATTTATAATGTGTCGACTGCGGAACTGAAACAGGCAGCAGTATCGGATTCGGTGAAAAAATGCTTTATGGAGAAGCACACGGTGCTTCGCAGCCTGAAGCATACGCCGGTTGACAATCTGGTAGGACATGTTTGTCTGGTATTTGAACTAGTCTATCCGATCAGTGTACAGATTGCAAAGGAGCAGGGGTATGTGGACAAGCTGATGCAGTTTGCGTTGGACAATCCGGATACGAATGCATGGCTTGCTTATATGCGGAAGCATTTATGGATAAACATATAAAAAAGATAAGAGAAAGGGGATAAATCATGAAAAAAAGAATAATGAAAAGAATGTTAGGAGCGGTACTGGTGGCAGTACTGATTGTGTCATCTGTCGAAGTGCCTGTATATGCAGACTTTATACAGACTGATATGGATGTAGCATACAACTCGCTTAGCGCAAATGATGTAACAGAGGAATATGATGTTTCAGAGAATGATGTGCGTGAGATTGAAGTGGAAGGAATTACGGAGATTAATGGCTATCTGACGATTGAGGATAAAAATAATGTGCTTGAGGCAGATGTGCGTGAAAACCTGAAAACGGTATTTTCACGTACATGGAAGCAAATTTGTGATTTCTTTAATAATGGAAACATTTCGCAGGTAAAGCTCATTGTAGATAAGACATACACAGGGGACGGAGATGTAGCTTATACACAGGGGCAGACTATTACAATTAATCCTAATTATTTTAATACACAAAAAGCGGACTATGATGCTTTTACACATGAATTGATTCATGTTGCGCAGAATTATAAGGGGTATGTGGATGGCTGGTTGATAGAAGGAATAGCTGATTATGGGAGAAACAAGTTCGGTATTAACAATGTAGCAGCCGGGTGGAAGTTGGAACCGGCTAATTCTTCCGGTGCCAATTATACGGACGGATATCGGACAACGGCAGATTTTTTATACTTTATAGAGAAAAACTATAAAGTGGATTTTGTATATACATTAAATCAAAAAATTAAGACCGGCAAGTATTCTATTGAATTATTTAGAAAATATACAGGATTGGATATTGATGATCTTTGGGAAGTTTATTTAAAGAGTTGTGGCATTCAGTTGGAAGAAATTGATTGCAACTTGAAAACATTTCAGAGACTGGATGAAAACATGGATGTCAGTTCTTATTTGGAACTGACTGACATACATAACTTGGTGGATAACAAAACGAAAGCCAATATACGGAATCTTTTTAATACAAGGTATGCGGCAATCTGTAATGCATTTGGTATGGGACAGCTGAATAAAGTGAAAATTGAAATTACAGATTATGATGGTGTGGCATATACGGATGTAAATCAGAACTTAATGGTTGTTAGCGGTGCATATCTGAAAGCCAATCCGGAGGATTATGATTGTATTACGCATGAGCTGATTCATGTTGCACAGGGATATACGAAGAATATACCGGGATGGTTAGTAGAGGGTATCGCAGATTATGGCAGAGATCAGTTTGGCATGAATAACCGAAGGGCTGGATGGGATTTACCGATTGTAGCATCTGTTGGGGAGACTTATGCAAATGGATATACGACTGCAGCCGGTTTCTTGAAATGGGCAGAAGAAAAATATAATCATAATTTAGTACAGATCTTAAATCAGCTATGTAAGGAATATGATTACAGAGGGGGTTTTTTCAAAAAAACAACAGGTTATAGCGTGAATCAATTATGGATGCAATACAAAAAGGACGTTCCAAAACATCTAAATAAATTAGGACAGACGTGTTCTGATCTAAAATTCAAAGATGAAAATGGGAAAATTGTAAAATTGTCGGACTATGGAAGTAAGCCAGTCTTGATTTATTACGGAATGTGGGATGCAGATATGATTGAGGAGGAGTTAAAAGATGCAGAGAGATATCAGGAAATATTAGGGGATAAGATAACAATATTGGTTGTATACATGGATCAAAGTTACGAAGATGTGAAAAAAATAATGAAAGAAACTTCTATAAAAAAATCTTTTACAATGTTATTTGATGCATCTAATAGCATGATGTTTAATGTGGTCGGAAAACAAACAGATGACGGTTATGAACTCGGTATGAGAGGTGAACTGTTACTGGATCAGAACCGAAAACTGCTCTATGCAAGTGTTGACTATATGAATGTCTCTGTAACATTAGAGGATAGTATTCGTAAGTTATTTCCTAAAGTTGATTTTAACTGCCGCTATAAGTCATCTACAAAAGTGGTCATAACAAATGATGCAACGCGGATAAGGAAAAATCAATTCAATGGTCAGAAAAAATTGAAACAGATCACAATTGGAAAAAATGTGAGTTCGATAGGAGCAAATGCATTTAAAAACTGTAGTGGTCTAACAAAATTGACGTTACCGGGTAAATGTAATAAAATTGCTACAAGTGCTTTTTCAGGATGTAAAAAGTTGAAGGTACTGACAATTAAATCAAAAAAGCTGACAAATAAAAGTGTTGCAAAAGGGGCCTTTAAGGGAATGTCGAAAAAAACTGTAATCAAGGTCCCCAAAAGCAAACTGAGAGAGTATACAAAGCTATTTCGTAAAAAAGGATTGTCAAAAAAAATAAAGATCAAGGCAATTTAGAAGGCATGGAAAAACAATGAACATTGTATTATTATCAGGCGGATCAGGAAAGCGTCTGTGGCCGCTTTCCAATGATGTGAGAAGCAAACAGTTTATAAAAATATTTAAGAAAAAGGACGGCTCTTATGAGTCTATGGTGCAGCGTGTTTATCGACAGATCAAGACGGTAGATGCGGATGCAACCGTCACGATCGCAACCTCCAAGACACAGGTTTCGGCGATCCATAACCAGCTTGGGGATGGCGTGGGGATTTCCATAGAGCCATGCAGAAGAGATACTTTTCCGGCGATTGCGTTAGCGACAGCTTATCTTGTCGATGAAATGAAAGTCAGTCCGGAGGAATCGGTAGTAGTCTGCCCGGTCGATCCCTATGTAGAGGACGATTATTTCGCAGCACTGAAAGATCTGTCTGAGCAGGCAGACAAGGGGGAGGCAAATCTGGTACTGATGGGAATTGAACCCACATATCCAAGTGAAAAGTATGGATATATCATTCCAAAAACTGCTGATCATACATCTATGGTTGAGACTTTTAAGGAAAAGCCGACTGCTGATGTAGCAGCAGAGTATATAAAGCGTGGTGCACTCTGGAATGGCGGTGTTTTTGCGTACAAGCTGAAATATGTGCTTGAGAAGGCACATGAACTGATCGACTTTACGGATTATCAGGATCTGTTTGATAAATATGAGACACTGACAAAGATTTCTTTTGATTATGCGGTTGTAGAAAAAGAGGATAAGATCCAGGTGCAGCGTTTTGCCGGACAGTGGAAGGATCTCGGTACATGGAACACACTGACAGAGGCGATGGAAGAATCAGTTGTCGGAAAAGGTGTTTTAAATGAGACCTGTTCAGATGTGCATATCGTCAATGAGATGGATGTGCCTGTACTTGCAATGGGACTGCATGATGTGGTCATCTCCGCTTCGCCGGATGGTATTCTGGTATCTGATAAAGAGCAGAGCAGTTATATCAAGCCTTATGTGGATAAATTTGAACAGCAGATCATGTTTGCGGAAAAATCATGGGGAAGCTTCCGGGTACTTGATGTAGAAGGAACTTCCATGACGATCAAGGTAACTCTGAACCCGGGGCACAGCATGAATTATCACAGCCACAAAAACCGGGATGAAGTCTGGGTGGTTATTTCCGGAAACGGCAGAACGGTCGTAGACGGATTTGAGCAGGCGGTAAAAGCGGGCGATGTGATCACAATGTCTGCAGGCTGCCGTCATACGGTGTTTGCGGATACAGAGCTGCGTCTCGTGGAGATCCAGCTTGGCAAGGATATCAATGTGCATGATAAACAGAAATTTGAGCTGGAGATCTGATCACGTTCCCCACATTCTCCGGTATTCACTGATGCTGCAGCCCTCCACCTTTTTAAAGACGCGGCTGAAGTAGTACAGTTCGTGAAAACCAACCTCAGCACCGATCTCTTCGGCAGATTTTCCGGTGAAGCGCAGTTCACGCTTGGCATGGGTGATGCGGACATTTAAAAGGTAATTGTTGATGGTAACACCAAATTGCTCTTTAAAGATTCTGGTGAGATAATATTTGTTGATGAAGTATCGTTCGGCGAGATCGTCGAGCGATATTTTTTGCGCATAATTCTGGTCAAGATACTCCCGGACATGCCACAGGCTGGTACGTTTGGTATGTGCAGGCATACTGTCCGGATGCCAGCTATCCTCCATCAACAGGGTTAACAGGGCAGAAAGCCCTTCGTTGATCTGCATATCCCGGACATAAGAATTGCCGGATACTATGCTGTAAAGATGGTTAAAACAGTCCTCATAAAGAGAAAATGCATTTGCATGAAAGGCGGGCAGACCGCCGCGTTCCTTATACTTTTGGTAAATTCCATCGATCGAAGGACCGTTAAAATGTACCCAGGAAAGGCTCCAGAGGTCGTCCTTTGTTTCGTGAAAATAGGCAGACCTGCAGTCAATAAAAACACAATCCCCAACGCTGAGTGGATAAGTATTATGGGCATAATGCAGCTCCCCGGAGCCGGATCGTACCATAAAAAAAAGATAGGAATCCAGATCTTCACGTTTGCTGATATGTGGTTTTTGCGCCTGCAGAGTGCCAATTTCCTGAACATGTAAAAGGAAAGTTTTGGCAAACTCCGAAGGAGTGTAAATAATTCTGGTCGTATTGACGAGATCACCGTGAAATAATGCCTGATGCTCCATGAAAAAACTCCGTTTCTGTCAGATCTTTTCTATATAGTATAGAAGTTCAAACTAAAAGTCAATATAATGCAACTTAATGTCAATACAATGAATGGATAAGGCAAAAACATGGGTATATTATAGAAAACAGAAAACAGCAATATTGTCATATAGAAAAGAAAAAGGAGAAGGAACTATGGCAAAAACAGCACTTATCACAGGTGTGACCGGACAGGACGGCTCTTATTTGGCAGAGTTTTTATTGGAGAAGGGCTATGAAGTATACGGAATGATCCGCAGATCTTCCGTGGATTTCAGGGAACGTATCGCCCATCTGGAGGGAACACCGCATTTTCATTTGAAATTTGGAGATCTCGGGGATTCCATCAGTCTTGTAAAGCTGGTCGGAGAGATCAGACCGGATGAAATCTACAATCTGGCAGCACAGTCTCATGTGCAGGTCAGCTTTGATGTTCCGGAATATACAGCAGATGTGGTAGCAACAGGTGTCCTCAGAGTACTTGAAGCAGTCCGTGTCTGCGGTCTCGAAAAGACCTGCCGTATTTATCAGGCCTCCACTTCAGAGCTTTACGGAAAAGTAGAAGAGGTTCCGCAGAAAGAGACAACACCGTTCCATCCGTATTCCCCATATGCAGTTGCAAAGCAGTACGGCTACTGGATCGTAAAAGAGTACAGAGAAGCCTATGATATGTTCTGCTGCTCCGGTATTTTATTTAACCATGAAAGCGAACGCCGTGGTGAGACTTTTGTAACAAGAAAGATCACACTGGCTGCAGCGAGAATTGCACAGGGTAAACAGGATAAGTTGTATTTAGGTAACCTTGACAGTCTGCGTGACTGGGGATATGCAAAGGATTATGTGGAATGTATGTGGCTGATCCTGCAGCATGATAAGCCGGAAGATTTCGTGATCGCAACAGGTGTACAGCATTCTGTCAGAGAGTTCGCAACACTTGCTTTCCATCATGCAGGTATTGAAGTGGAATGGCAGGGAAGCGGAATGGACGAAAAGGGTATCAATAAAGCCAATGGCAAAGTGATCGTTGAAGTCAGCCCTGATTTCTACCGCCCGACCGATGTGGTAAATCTCTGGGGAGATCCGACCAAGGCGAAGACAGAGCTTGGCTGGAATCCGACCAAGACAAGCTTTGAAGAGCTGGTTGCCCTTATGACAAAGCATGATATGGAAAAAGTTGCGGTAGAGCGTGCGGAAGAACACATTAAGATGAATTTGGAAGAATACCTGGAAAAAGGCGTTGTGAAGTAAGACGGTGCTTACTGCCGGCTGCAGAAGCTGCCGTGATATGACGGGCAGGCTCAGATTTTGAATAAGACGATAAATGATAGAGAAAGAAGTGTACCAAAATGATGGAAAAAGAAGCAAAAATATATGTTGCAGGCCACAGAGGGATGGTTGGCTCTGCAATCGTAAGAGAACTGGAAAGACAGGGCTATCACAATATTGTAACAAGAACCCATAAGGAACTGGATCTGACAAGGCAGGATGCTGTAGAGGAATTTTTTGCGCAGGAAAAACCGGAATATGTGTTCCTGGCAGCAGCCAAGGTGGGCGGAATCGTGGCAAACCAGAATGCGCTGGCTGACTTTATGTATGATAATATGATCCTGGAGATGAATGCGATCCACAGTGCATGGAAGAACGGCTGTAAGAAGCTGGAATTCCTTGGATCTTCCTGCATTTATCCGCGTATGGCACCACAGCCGATGAAGGAAAGCTGTCTTTTGACTTCAGAACTGGAGAAGACGAATGAAGCATATGCACTTGCGAAGATCTCCGGTCTGAAATATTGTGAATTTTTGAATAAGCAGTACGGAACAGACTATATTTCTGTGATGCCGACCAATCTGTACGGACCAAATGATAACTATCACCCGACACATTCCCATGTACTGCCGGCGCTGATCCGCAGATTCCATGAGGCAAAAGAGGCAGGACTTAAGGAAGTAACATGCTGGGGAGATGGTTCACCGCTGCGTGAGTTCTTATATGTAGATGATCTGGCTAATCTTTGTGTGTTCCTGATGAACAACTACAGCGGAGATGAGACAGTCAACGCCGGAACAGGTAAGGAGCTGACGATCAAAGAGCTGACAGAGCTTGTGGCAAAGGTAGTGGGATTTACGGGGGAGATCAAGTGGGATGCGAGTAAGCCGAATGGAACACCGAGAAAGCTTTTGGATGTTTCAAAGGCTGAAAGCCTTGGCTGGAAATATAAAACAGAGCTGGAAGAAGGTATCAGACTGGCATATGAGGATTTCCTGCACAATCCGATGCGCGCGGAGCGGTAAACTATAATAGCTGACGTATGGCAGAATCAGAAACCAAAAAGGAAGAAATAATTTATGTTAGAATTGAAAAATATATGTTATGAAGTAGAAGATAACAAAGAGATCATCCGGGATATCAGTCTGCAGATCGAGGATCATTTTGTAGCGATCACCGGACCGAACGGTGGAGGTAAGTCAACGCTTGCAAAGATCATTGCGGGAATTGTGACACCGACAAGCGGTCAGATCCTGCTGGATGGTGAGGATATCACAGGATTGAACATCACAGAGCGTGCCAATAAGGGCATCAGTTTTGCATTCCAGCAGCCGGTGCATTTTAAAGGACTGACAGTCCGTGATCTTATCACGATCGCAGCGGGGAAAAAGCTGAGTGTCAATGAGATCTGCGATATTTTGTCGGAAGTGGGGCTTTGCGCGCGGGAATATATTGACCGCGAGATCAATAACAGTCTTTCCGGCGGAGAACTGAAGCGTATTGAGATTGCCATGATCACGGCAAGAGGAACAAAGCTTTCCATCTTTGATGAGCCGGAAGCAGGTATTGACCTCTGGAGCTTCAACAGCCTGATCCGTGTTTTCGAAAAGATGCGGGATGAGATTCAGGGAACGATCCTGATCATTTCCCATCAGGAACGTATTCTGGATATTGCGGAGAAGATCATTGTGATTGCGGATGGACAGCTGAAAAAGACCGGTACAAAGCAGGAAGTGCTGCCTGAGCTTCTCGGAACAGCAAAGGCATGTCAGACACTGACAGAGAAGTTGTAGGAGGTAGAGCCATGGACTTAATACAGAAAAATTTACTCGAGCAGGTTGCCGGACTGCATGAAATTCCGGAAGGCGCTTATAATATCCGGGCCAACGGACAGAAAATGGCAAGAAACACAACCGCCAATATTGATATTGTGTCCAAGACGGACAAAGATGGAATCGATATTATCATAAAGCCGGGAACGATCAATGAAAGTGTACATATTCCGGTGCTCCTGTCGCAGAGTGGCCTGCAGGAATGCGTTTACAATGATTTTTACATTGGGGAAGGCGCAGATGTCACGATCGTGGCAGGCTGTGGGATCCACAATTGCGGCGTGGATACATCGCTGCATGCAGGAATCCATACCTTCTATCTGGAAAAGGGCGCGCATGTCCGTTATATTGAACGCCACTACGGAGAAGGTGACGGTAACGGCGAAAATATCATGAATCCGCAGACGATCGTGCACATGCAGGAAGGTTCGTACATGGAGATGGAGACAACCCAGATCAAGGGGATCGATTCGACGGAGCGTATCACGCGTGCGGATATGGCAGAAAATGCAACACTTGAGATCCGCGAGAAGATCATGACACACGGCAGACAGTATGCTAGGACTGACTTTGTGGTGGATATGAATGGAGATGGCTGCAGCTGCAATCTTGTATCACGTTCTGTTGCCAAAGGGCATTCCAAACAGGAATTTTTCTCTGTAATGAATGGGAATGCTGCCTGTGCGGGACACAGCGAATGTGACGGTATCATTATGGAGAACGGTGTGGTGTCCGCAAGCCCGCAGCTTACTGCCAACAATATTGAGGCAAACCTGATCCACGAAGCGGCAATCGGTAAAATTGCCGGAGAACAACTGATCAAGCTCATGACACTCGGACTGACAGAAAAAGAAGCTGAGGAGCAGATCATTAACGGATTTTTAAAATAAGAAACAGAGGGTACCTATGAACATCTATTTTGCACCACTGGAAGGCATTACAGGATTTGTTTTGCGAAATGCATATGAATCCTGCTTTCCGGGAACGATCGATCGGTATTTTGCACCCTTTATCGCAGCCAGTTGTCGAAAGAAGCTGGCTGCCCGTGATTTAAGGGATGTTTTGCCCGAAAACAATACAGGGATCTGTCTGATCCCGCAGCTTCTTGCAAATAAAGGAGAGGATTTTATATCCACAGCGCAGATACTGTATCAGTTTGGCTATCGGGAACTGAATCTGAATCTTGGTTGCCCATCGGCAACTGTTGTCACCAAGAAACGCGGCGCAGGGCTTCTGGCAGAACCGGAGCTTTTAAAGGTATTTCTGACAGAATGTTATGACTGGGCAGAAGGAAAAGGTGTAAAGCTTTCCATTAAGACAAGGATCGGACTGGAGGAAGAAGCGGAATGGGAGAAGCTGCTTTCTCTGTATGAAGCTTTTCCTGTTTCAGAGCTGATCATTCATCCGCGCCTGCGGGAAGATTACTATCAGGGACGGATCCGTGAAGAAGCGTTTGCACAGGCTTACAGGGAGATTACCGGAGCTGATGCGGAAACGATCATGAAAAACAGGGAAGTAAATGATACTGAGCTGCCAGACAGTATGATAAAGACGACGGGGAAAAGAAAACAACGGATGCTGCAGCTGTGTTACAATGGAGATATCGTAAGCAGGGAACAGATACAGAAGTTAGCAGATGCTTATCCGGAGCTGCCTGCTGTGATGATCGGCAGAGGCTTTTTGATGCGGCCTGGGTTTACAGCGGGGCTACTGAGGCAGAATGGGGAAATGCCGGGAGAAACAGCAGAAACCGGAGGACTGGAAACAGAAAAAGATGTGAATAAAGATAAGTTTTGGATCTTTCACGACCGGATCTACGAAGGCTACCGGGCTTATCTGCAGGGCGACAAGCCGGTCCTGTTCAAGATGAAGGAGCTGTGGAGCTATCTGCAGGTCGGATTTAATGAAATTGCGGGAGAAAGCAAGCCCAAAACAGATAAGCTTATGAAACAGCTGCGGAAATGCAATACCTGCGCTGATTACGACAGCGTGATCCGGCAGCTGAAACTGCTCTGCAGACAGAACTTAAAATAAACCTAAAACAGGAAAGAGGTTTTGCACAAAGCAAAGCCTCTATTTTTGTGAATTTCGTCTGCGAAAAACAGCTGTCGTTCGGTTGCAAAAGCAGGGGGAATAATCGATAATAAAATAGTGTCATATTTTCAATGCGCTAGCGGCAAAAATAAATAGGGCATAGAATAAGTATTGTATAAGGAAGGGAGATTTCATGAGAAAGAAGAGTTTAAACGGAAAGCGTGTGATGGCGTTTGTGCTTGCTTTTTCTCTGGTGCTGGGGGAAGCATCGGCAGTGGTGGCTGCACCGGCAGATGCAGAAACAGTAGCGTCAGAAGAAGAGTGTCCGGTAGATATGGACATAGCGCAGACAAGCATTTCCGAAAATGACGGGGCTGAGGATAATGACGGTGAAACAGATCCCGTAGAGTCAGAGGAGACAGAAGCAGAGGCAGCAGAAGATATGGAGGCAGATCAGGCGCTGGATGGTTCTCTTTCCAAGGTGATCGGCGTAAAAACTGCTGAACAGGATTCAGAATATTTTTATGATGAAAATTATACAAAGCGTGGCTATTATACAAGTTTTCGCAGCCAGCCGGGTATTTCTGTGCCGGGTAAATTGACGCAGGATGCAGCAAGCGGTCTGATCGCGTACGCAGGGCATTATTATGGATATGCTGCTTATGATGCAGCGACAAATAGAACGACTTTGTATCCGAACTATGAACAGATCATTGTGGATGGAAACAGTGATGCATATAAGGATGCAGCAACAGGTCTGTACACGGTCGGTGGCAGATACTATATTTCCATGTCGACTTATCGGTCAGAGGATGGAGCGCTGCATTCCTACTATTGCCCTTCTGATGAGGCAGTGGTAGCAGGCCAGTTCCAGAGTGAAGCGGAATTCAATCAGCAGTGCGGACGTTACACAAAAACGGATGCCTATTATGCAGGCGAGAATAAATATGCAAGCACACCTGCCTATTATGAGATCAACGGAAGGAGCTTTTCTTATCGGGTAAAAGCCGGCAATATCTACTATTGCATGACAAAGAGTGAAATTTTCCCGAATACTTCCTATGTGAAGTTCGAGTGGAATCCACTGGCTGAGCCTGTAAAGAAAACTGCAGCAGGACAGCAGATGGAGGTGGGCTATGAGCTGGAAGTAAACGGACAGATCTATGTTGGTGACATTGACGCTTATGATGCAGCGGGAAATGCACATACGATACTGGAGGCGGCTTCTTACGAATACCAGAAGCGTATGGCAGATGGAGAATCTGTGACGATCCGTGTCAGAGGCGTTTATTATCATGAAGAAAACAAGGTTGGTACATGGGAAGACGGAACACAGGTCGGAACCAATGTGTATGTGATCGATGCAATAGGCGCGTGGTCAGAACCGGCAGGCTATACAAAGCAGCCACTGAAAACAATACCGGCTGTAACAGGTCTGAAGGCAGAGTATCAGGAACAGGAATATGTGTCAGGATACACGCATAGTCTGAGAGATACAGCAAGTCTGTTATGGCAGGCGGTGCCACAGGCTGGGAACTACTATGTATATAAAATCTATGCAAAACAGGCACTGCCTGATATCACGGCAGCAAATTTTGCAAGCTATTATTATCTGAGCAGCAGTAAGAAAAACAGCCTTGGGATTAAAACAAGCAGTACCTATGTTTCCGGACAGACTCACCTTGAAGATAGTCTGAGCAATGGCTATACATACTGTTATTTTGCGGTTGTTCCGAGCGCAGCAACCGGTGCGGAATATATCAATACGCAGTCCTTGGGCACGATCGCTGAGATCGCTTCGGTTTCTGCGCCGCAGAAGGAGAATCTGCCACAGGTAACCAATCTGAGAATTGAAAGAGCTGCAGATGGTTCACAGAAGCTTGTATGGGATCCGGTTAAGAAAAATGTCGTGATCTATGCTTATACAGCACCGCAGTTCCCGGCTTATTATAACTATTCTCTGCAGAATCCGGTCAGAAACGATGGAAACCGGGATTACCATTTATACAATGACCTTTCAGCCGAAGAGAAACGTGCAGCAGATGAGGTATATTCCACAACTGTCACAAGCAATGGGAACTATGTGGAAAGTGCTTCCCTTCCTTCCGGGCTGACAGCAGGCAAGACTTATTATTTTGTGGCTTACACGTATGATCCGAATAAAAGAAATCAGAATCAGACACCTGTGACATACACAAAGGAAGTAAAAACAAAGAATGTATATGGTGTAGAAAGCGCATCACAGGAAACATACAGCTACTATACTTATACACCATTCAGTGTACCATCCAACATGGTAAGCACACGAAAACTGCTCACAAAACCAACAGTTTACACATATGTGACCAAAAACAGTGTGAAACTGACAATGCCAACGACCTGGAAGATAACAGGATATGAGATCTACAGAAAGGCAGGCAAGAAATTTAAAAAGATCGCAACAACGACCGCGGATGAATATACGGATACAGGACTGAAAGCAAATACAAGCTATACCTATAAGGTACGAGCATACAGCTATGATCCGGATACCAAGCTGAAGTCTGTAAGTGAATATGCAGTAGAAACGGTAAAAACGGCAGATGCAGCCAATATTTCCATGAAGGCGGTAAAAGCATCCAAAACAAGTGTTAAGCTTTCCTGGACAAAGGTAAGCGGTGCGACGAAATATGAAATTTATCGTACAAATTCTTTAAATGCAGACAGAAAGACGTATTCAACAAAATATGATGCGGCAGGATATAAGACTTACCTGAGAAATGAAAGATATGAGCTTGTGAAGACGCTTTCAAAAGGGAAAAAGAGCTACACAGATAAAAAGCTGACAGAAGGCGAGACTTATAAATATGTAGTCATGGCTTATTACAAGACAGGTAATAAGATTGAATATGTGTCAGACGCGGAATCGGTAACGCTGGAGCTGAGCAGCATCAAGAATCTGAAGGCTGTGCTCAACGGAGCCAATGTCAAGATCACATGGGATAAAGATACTTATGCAACAGGATACGAGCTGGAGTATACCATTTATAACGCAGACGACTCCTTAAAACAGGTAAAACCGGAGAAACGGACAGGAAAAGGCACTTCATGCACGATCAGTCTGGCAACGGGAGAATATGTAAGATTCAGAGCGCGTGCAGTCGGCAAAAATAATACATACAGCAGCTGGACAAGTGTCCAGGAGGCAAGAGATCTTGCACCGGTAAAGGGAATCAAGGCGGCAGTTGTATCAAAGAAAAATGCGGATGGGAAACAGCAGACTGGCATTAAAGTGACCTGGAAACCGGTAGCAGGTGCCAAATACTATAAAGTATACCGCTCTAAGGTAGAAGGCGCATATGATAAGGATGTTAAACTCTATGATCTGGCGAATGGAAGAGAATTGATCGCAAAGGAAACAAATGATAACTTCTATGATCAGAGTACAGCTGGTGGCTTTGACGGAAAGAGAACAGATAATAATGCTTATTATGAAGAATACAATGATGTAAGCGGTTCTGTTACAGGAACAAGTGCAGTAGATTATGCGGATCTTCCGGCTGGTGTGACTTACTACTATACAGTAGTGGCATACGGTGAAATTCCAAATGCAGGAAAGGATTCGCCGGTAAGCAGTGTGCAGACAAGTAAGGCAGCCAAGATCGTAGCAGGCGGTTTGTCTAGTGTCAGCGTGAAAAATACGAAGAAGGGCAAAGTTACTGTAACTTTCAATGCAGTAGAGGGCGCAAAGAAGTATATGATCTACCGTGCGACCAAGAAGAACGGTAAATATACAAAGGTTGCAACTGTCAAGGTAACCAAGAAGAACAAGAACAAAAAGTCCTTAAGCTATACAGGTAAAGCAGTAAAGAAGAAAACATACTATTATAAAGTGGTAGCAGAAGGGACCAATGCATTAAAGGCAGATATGGATATTGAATCCGCAACGCTGAAGATCAAGGTAAAGAAATAAGAAAGACAGAGAAGTGCTTACATATCCGGTAAGATATTCAGCGAAATTAACAATTGCAATTATGCATGGAGGAAGTGCATAATATAAAGTAACCGGGATTTTCTATAGGAAAATCCCGGCAAAACGGGAGATTTCTGAAAAAGTGAAAGGAGAAGTTATGCGAAAGAAAGTATTGAACGGAAAACGCGTAATGGCACTCGCACTTGCTCTTTCTCTTACCATAGGGGAAGCAGGGGTAGTAGTGGCAGCACCTGTAGGTGCAGAGCAGACAGAAACTGTAGCAGTGGATGCAGCATCCGAAGAAGCAGGAGTGGCAGAGCAGGAAGTAGATGCAACCGTATCGGCTAATGAGGGGGAAGTAACAGACCCTGAAACAGAACAGCCTGAAGAAGCTGTAGAAGCAGAGGAAGACATCGATGCAGAGGAAGCTGTAGATGGTACACTTTCCAAAGTCATTGGTGTAGAAGTAAGTGGCTATAGCTATGGCAAGATCAAAGATGCAAAAGGCAATGTGGTATTGCGTTATATGTCCGGGAGTGAAAGAGGTACCAGATTTGAGGTGCCGGGCAAGGTAGAAAGTGATCCGGCATCCGGTCTTTACAACGTCAATGGAAAGTGGTATAACTACGCAAACTATGATGCAGCCAAAAACACAACGACAACTTATACAGGATATGAAATGACGCAGGTAGCAGGTCAGCCGGAGAATTTCAATGATCCGAATACAGGATTGTATCTGGTGAACGGCGTATATTATACATATTTACGCAGTGATAACAGTAACGTGTATGTTAGTACGTCTTACCAGGCGGTTCCGATGCCTGCAATGACGGTCACGACAGACTATTCCTTATATAGTGAGGTAGAAAAGGCTGTCAGAAAGACATATGGTGTGTATACAAGTACAACCCCTACTGGCGATGGCTCTACAAGCCCGGATTATTATGATTTTAATGGCAAAAAATACAGTGACTATTCTGGCAATTATCGTGTCGTAGGACGGACCTCAGATGGCTCCGGTAAGACAATATATACGGTTGTGCCATATTTCTCCTCCAGCAATGAAATGCTGTTGGATACCATGTATGCCCAGTTTAGCTGGAACGATTTAAATGCACCAAATGGTCTGAAAAATGCAGCAGGGCAGGAATTAAAGATCGGCTATGAAGTGGAAGTAAATGGCGCTATATACAAGAAAAGCTTCAATGCATATGATGCAGCAGGCGCAACACATGAGATCATGTATTCCACTAACTATAGTATCAAGATGACAAACGGACAGGCAGTCACAATTCGTGTGCGTGGTGTTTATTATCATGAAGAGAACAAGGTTGGCACAGGAACAGATGGCACACCGGTTGGTACAGATATCAATGTGATCGATACCTTCGGAGAATGGTCAGAGCCTGTCAGCTATACTTATACCGCACCACAGGCAATTGCAGCAGTACCTGCTGTTTCAGCAGCTTTTGTAAAGGGCGAGACAACCATTAATGGTTCTTCTACTGATACAAAAGATGTCATCCGGGTATCCTTTACAACTGTTCCGCAGGCAACAGAATACACGGTATATAAGATCGCAACCAGAAAGCAGGTTGCACTGACAGGGGATAACTTCTATAAGGTATATGGTGCCGATTACGATGCAATGGACAGCCTGGGTCTTTCAGATATCAGAACAGACTCTGAGCAGCTCAGATACGGGGAAACAACATTTACGGATACACCGACGGATGGCTATAACTATTATTATTATGCGGTTGTACCAAAGGGTGTGGCAGATGCTGAATATTACTACAATACACAGTCTCTTGAGTCGATTGCAGCAATTGGTACAGCTACAGTTCCGGAAGCATCTGCAGAGCTCCCACAGGTAGCAAATTTGCGTGTGGAAAAATATGCAGATGGCAGCAAGGCACTTGTATGGGATAAAACAGATAAGCGGGTAGCAGTATTTGCCTACGAAGCAGCTAATTTCCCGGCATATTACACAGCAATGCTGCAGGATCCGACGACAGTTGTTACAACAGCAGATGGAAAGCAGGAAATCCATAAACTTTGGAGATCTTACTGGTCGGATGGTTGGAATCAGATGGATCTGTCCAAAGAGGAATGGCTGGCACTGGAGAAAGTACAGTACCACACAACTGATGGAATAAATGGAAGTATGTCACTGGATAATTTCTCAATGAAACCTGGCAGAACCTATTATTTTGTCGCTTATACTTATGACAGTGCTAAGAAAAACAGCAACCAGACACCATATGTATATTCCGGAACAAGCAAGACAACCAATGATAAAGGTGTAGAAACAACAACACCTGTTACATACAACTACTATACATACACACCGGTCAGTGCAGCTTCCGCAGTTGTTTCTGTAAAAGCAGAGATGAGTCAGAAGCCGACTGTCAGCACAATGGTGACAAAGAACAGTGTAAAACTGACGATGCAGAATGTATCCGGAACAGGTTATGAAATCTACCGCAAGAGCGGCAAGAAGTTCAAAAAGATCGCTGTCATAAACAGTGATGTTTATACGGATGAAGGCCTGAAAGCAAATACAACTTATACTTATAAGGTACGTGCTTACTACTACAACCGTGACACAAAGGAAAAATATTACAGTGATTACAGAGTGGTTTCTGCAAAGACAGCAGAGGCAGCCAATATTGATGTGATCGCAACAAAGGCATCTAAGACATCTGTAAAGGTATCTTGGACAAAGGTTGCAAATGCATCAAAATATGAAGTATACCGCAGCAATTCAACAAATGCTGATCCAAAGGTACTTTCCAAGAAATTCAGTGCAAACGGTGTTAAGGCAACATTACAGAATGACCGTTATGAACTGGTTAAGACATTATCAAAATCTAAGAAGAGCTATACAGACAAGAAGCTGACAGCCGGTCAGACATATTACTATGTGGTAGTTGCTTACTACAAGACAGGCAGTAAGACAGAGTATGTATCAGATTCTGACTCGGCTTACCTTGGAATGGATGAAAGCGTATATCGTATCAACAGTACGATCAGTGGTTCCAAAGCAAAGATCACATGGGAAAAGGATAAATATGCATCTAAATACGAAGTAGAATATACAGTTTATGATGTAAACGGTGATCCGAAAACATCACAGCCTGTAAAGGCAACGACAAAGAAAGCAAGCTATACCGTATCCGGCCTGGCAGCGGGTGAATATGTCAGTGTACGTATTCGCGCAGTCGGCAAGGGAAATGTATACAACGACTGGTCAAACTTATATTTTGCAAAGAGTATGGCACCTGTAAAGGGTATCAAAGCAGTTGCAACAACGAAGAAGAATGCGGATGGCAAAACCGTCAAAGGTGTGAAGATCACATGGAAGGCAGTTGCAGGAGCTAAGTATTATAAAGTATACCGTTCTACACAGGAAGGTGTTTATGATAAGGATGCAAAGGTTTACTATCTGCCATCCGGTAGAGAATTGATCGTAAAAGAAGCAAATGATAACTTCTATACGAAAGATTCCTCTTTGAAACGGGATGGTTACAGAACAGATGACGTTGTTTATTACAAAGACTACAAAGAAATCAAGGGATCTGTTACAGGAACAAGTGCAGTAGACTATGCTGATTTCCCGGCAGGTGTAACTTACTACTATACAGTAGTGGCATACGGAGAAGCTCCTGTTGCAAGCGAGGATTCCCATGTATCCAGCAACCAGGTGGCAAAGGCTGCCAAGGTAACTGCAGACGGTATCAACACCCTTACACTGAAAAACAGCAAGAAGGGTAAAGTCAGTGTAACCTTCAATGCTGTACCGGGCGCAAAGAAGTATACGATTTACCGTGCAACAAAGAAAAATGGCAAATATACAAAGGTAGCAACGTTCAAGGTAACAAAGAAGAACAAAAACAAAAAGACTTTAAGCTATACAGGTAAAGCGGCTAAGAAGAAAACCTACTATTACAAAGTAGTGGCTGAAGGAACAAACGAGCTGAAGGCAGATATGAACATTGAATCTGCAGTGAAGAAGATCAAAGTAAAGAAATAAAAAAATACAGGATCTTGCAATCTGTAATAGAAAGAGAAAAAGAAACAGGGAAGCTCCGGCGGATGAATAGTCGTCCGCCGGAGATTTTTGTTATGGCGACGAGGAAAATGCACGCATTTCTGCTGCTCTATACACTACTGCCCGGATTTAGAGGATTTTATTGCACCGAATGTTGAAAAGATGTAAACTGATAACAAGGTATGCAAAATGGGAGGCTTTTTATGCGTTGTATATATAAGACAGACAATGGAGTTTTGTCAAAACTGAAAGATTTTGAGCCGGACGTATGGGTAAACCTCATAACTCCTGATATGGATGAGATCGTTTCGACAGCCAAACAATATGGCATTGATGTTAACGATATGAAGGCAGCACTGGATGATGAGGAAAGCTCCCGTGTGCAGCTGGAAGATGGGTATACACTGATCCTTGTCGATATCCCGTCGGCTGAGGTGCGTAATAACCAGAACGCTTATACGACAATCCCGCTGGGTATCCTGCTTGTGAGAAATGCGATCATCACGGTATGCGGTACAGAGACACCGGTGCTGACTTATTTTTCACAAAATCTGGTCAGAGGATTCTCGACAAAGAAGAAGATGCGTTTTGTGTATCAGATCCTGCTTCGGACAACCAATATGTATCAGGCATTTCTGCGTGTTATTGATAAACGGCGCAGCGAGATCGAGCAGAGGGTCAGCGAAGAAAACGATACAGAGGACAGAGATCTGATCCACTTACATGAACTGGAAAGCAACCTTGTCTATTTCGCAACGTCATTAAGTGCAAACAGAGTTGTACTCGAACGGCTGACCCGTTATGAACGGATCGAGCAGTATCCGGAGGATAAGGAGCTGCTGGATGATGTCATAGTCGAGAACAGGCAGGCAATTGAAATGACAAACATTTACAGAGATATTATCCATGGTGCCCGGGAGCTCGTATCCACGATCTTAAATAACCGACTGAACAATGTGATGAAATTCCTGACCTCCATTACGCTCGTTATGGCGATCCCGACCGTTATTTCCGGCATTTACGGAATGAATGTAAGTGCAGCCTGGATGCCACTTGCGAAGACACCTTACGGGTTCGCTATCATCTGTGTGGCCATAGCAGTGATCTGTGTTGTGGCACTTGTTGTATTAAAGAAAAAGAAATTGCTGTAAAAAGAGAAGAAAGTTATAGATATTATATATGAAAAAAAGAAACGGATGGAAAGAAAAAGCTGGGAAAATCGCGCAGATACTTCCTTTTTATCTGCTGGCTGCACTGATGGTCATCATGTGTGTGTTCTATTTCCATATGCGGAAGCGGGAAAGTCAGGTGCTGCAAAAGGTGCAGGATGCGGAAGAATACAGCAGCTATTATATGATGATCACCAATGATGACAGCCTGCCGTTCTGGCAGAATGCTTATGCAGGTGCGCTGGAGGAAGCACAGAAAGCAGATGCTTATATTGAAATGCCGGGGCTTAATCTGGAAACGGATTACGACAAGCGGGATCTGATGAAGATCGCGATCGATTCCAAGGTGGACGGTATCATTGTGGAGGCGGATGAAAGTGCCATGATGACAGAGCTTATCAGGGAAGCGGAAGATAACGGAATCCCTGTCGTGACTGTGCTGGAGGATAACACACAGGCGGGCAGGCAGAGCTATGTAAGCATCAGCTATTATAATCTTGGCAGAGAGTATGGGAACCAGCTCTGCGATATCATAAGAGAAAAACAGGTAAAGGGATATGGCAGCAGACAAAATGTCATGGTACTTTTGGATGCGGAACGCGCGGATACGAGCCAGAGTATCCTTCTTGCTTCTATGCAGGAAGTGATCGACGGAGAAGGATTGGGTAATCTGGTACAGATTGAGGCGGTTCCGGTACAGAGCGGATCGGCATTTGCCGCTGAAGAGGCGATCCGTGATATTTTTATGACGAGAGATACGCTGCCGGACGTGATGATCTGCCTGAATGAACAAAATACGACCTGCGTTTATCAGGCAGTTGTCGATTATAACAAGGTTGGGGATATTGAGATCGTGGGATATTACGAATCTGATATGATCAGAAGTGCGATCCGGAAAGATATCATCCATTCTTCCGTGACGCTCGATACAAAGCAGATGGGCAGATATTGCGTGGATGCTCTTACGGAATATCAGGAAAGTGGTTATGCAAATGAATATTTTGCAGTAGATATCTCACTTCTGGATGCACAGACGCTGGGGGAAGGAGGCGCGGACGATGCCCAAGAAACTGACTGACGCCTTCGCGGCTCTTTCGATCCGGACAAAGCTGATCTGTGTATTCGTTCTGATGATCCTTGTCATGCTTCTTGTGAATGTGTTCATGTATCTGAATATCAACAAGATCACCGTGCAGCTGGATGAAATCTACGCGGACAATGTCAGGCTGAATGCGATCGCGGATGCGCTTGACGGTCTGCAGTCCAGCATGACTTCCTATCTGAATACAAAGACGACAGATGCCATGGAGGAATATTATAAAAACGAGCAGAATTATGCAGATCTGATCGCGGGACTTCAGACAAAGGCAACGGGGGACGAGCTTCTTCTGATGGAGCGTAATATCCATTACATGTCAGAGACATATCTGACGCTGACGGCGGATACGATAGAGGCAAAAAGAGGGCGTAATGTAGAAAAATACAAAACATATTATGATGATGCATCGCAGCTTTATGAATATTTGCAGATGTATATACTGAGTCTGAATAACAGGCGGTTCCGTACCAATACCGGGGATTACGAAGTGCTTTCCGATTCCCTGCAATATCTGGAAATGGTCAGCATCTTTATATTTATCGCACTGACACTTTGTACCCTTTTAATGGTCGTCATGTTTACGAGAAATATCACAAAGCCGTTGCGGAAGCTTTCGGATGCAGCGTATCGTGTGGCAAACGGAGAGCTGGATCAGGCAGATATGGTGGAAGTGCATTCGATGGATGAGATCGGTGTCGTAACGGTAGCGTTTAATCGGATGCTGCAGAGTATTCCGGCTTATATAAACCGGCTCCGGGAGAGCCTTGAAAAAGAGCGGCAGATGAAGGAAAAGGAGCTCCTGATGGAAACACATCTGAAGGATGCCCAGCTGAAATATCTGCAGGCACAGATCAATCCGCACTTTCTGTTTAATTCATTGAATGCGGGTGCACAGCTTGCCATGATGGAAAGCGCGGACCGTACCTATGATTATATCCAGAACATGGCTGCGTTTTTCCGCTACAATATTAAGAAGGATCATGATGAGGTCACGCTGGAAGAAGAAATCCGGCTTGTTGATAATTATATTTATATATTAAATGTCCGGTTTTCAGGGGAGATCCATTTTGAGAAAAAAGTAGATGAATCCCTTCTGGGCGTGCATATTCCGAGCATGCTCCTGCAGCCAATCGTGGAAAACAGTGTCAATTACGGAATCCGTAATATTGACTGGGAAGGGCGGATCGTGCTTTCTGTTTACCGGGAAGAGGAAAAAGTCTGTATCAGTATCAAAGACAACGGTGTTGGCATGACGGAAGAACGAATCGCGCAGGTGATGCAGAACTGTATTTCCCATCAGGAAGATACGGGAGATTCCAACGGTGTCGGTCTGAACAATGTAATGGAACGCCTCCATCTGTTTTTTGACGGAGCGGAAGAGTTTGTCATGATGAGTGAAGGACCGGGCAGGGGAACGGAGGTAGTGATCCGGATTCCTTATTTGAAAATGTGAAATGTAATGATTACGGAGAGAGGATAAGGTATGTATAAGATTATGCTGGCAGATGACGAAGGAATCGTGATTGATTCCCTCCGGTTCATCTTATCAAAGGAATTTGGGGATACATGTGTGATCGAATCTGCCAAAACGGGCAGAAGCGTGATCGAGCTGGCGGAGCATTTTAGCCCCGATATTGCGATCATGGATATCCAGATGCCCGGTATCAATGGGATCGAGGCAATGCGTGAGATCCGGGAAACGAATACGAATACGATTTTTATCGTGATGTCTGCCTATGATAAATTTGATTATGCAAAGGAAGCCATCGGACTTGGCGTTCTGGAATATCTGAACAAACCGGTTGACAGAACCGAGATCGTGGCAGTCGTGAAGCGTGCCATGCATCTGATCGACAAGGAACGCGAAAAACGATCCAAGGATCTGATGATCCGCGAGAAAATGGAAACGGTTGTTCCGATCATCGAGAACGGACTTGTTTATAATATCCTGTTTCAGGAATTTTTTGAAGATGATATCGAAAACTTCAAAAATCTGCTGGGGCTTTCGATGGACTATGGCTGTATGATGGCGCTTGTCTTTGGTGAAGATCAGGAAGGCAATCATATGACGAATGCGGTCGGAACCAGTGTGCGCGTGCAGAACCATGTCCGGGAAGTGCGTGAAGTGGTCAAAAGCTATTTTCCGGGAATCGTGGGCTCAGTCATGGCAAACAAGATCGCAGTTTTCATCCCATGGGAAGAGCCGAAGCAGGAATATAATGAACGTATTGAAATGATCGAAAAAGCGCGTGTTATGGTCAGAAAGCTCAGAAAGCATCTGGATGTGGCATTCCGCGCGGGATTTGGATCCGTCCGCCCCTTAAGTGAGGCAATGGAATCCTATAATGAGGCGCTGGATTCCCTGACAACAACGACAGGAACGGTCGCGCATGTAGATGACCTGCCGATCGGCTGTGAATATGAGGAAAATTATCCGGTAGAAACAGAGCGCCTTTTATTTGATGCACTGGAAAAAGGTGATCTGAACGGGTCGGTAGCAGCAGCTAATCAGTTTTTTGACTGGATGCTGGAGAATTACCCGAACTGTGAAATGGATATCAAGCTGAAGGTGCTGGAATTTGTGCTTTGGGCGGAGCATGTAACTTATGAGAACAGTGGTAAGGTGTATCATTTCCGCTCCAGACAGGATTATCTGCCGTCGCTGCTGGCAATTACCCAGTATGAAGATCTGCGGAAATGGTATATTGACAAGATCACGCAGGCATGTCGCACTGTCATGACACGGAAGGAAGAACAGTCAAGCAGTATTATTGACCGGGCGAAGGATTATATTGCAGGACATTACAGCAAAGATATTTCGCTGGATGATGTATCGCGCGAGGTAGATATCAGTCCGTATTATTTCAGTAAGGTATTTAAAGAAGCGACCGGAGAGAACTTTATTGAGTATCTGACAAATGTCAGGATCTCCCGTGCCAAGGAAATGCTTCTGGCGGGCGACAGCAGTATGAAAGAGATCTGTTCGGCGGTCGGCTATTCCGATCCGAATTATTTCAGCCGCACCTTTAAGAAAAATGTAGGTGTGACGCCCACGGAATTTAAGGAGGGCAAATAACAGATGAAGAAAAGGCTTATGCTGTTTGCCTTGTGTCTGCTCCTGCTGATGGGCTGCGGCAGATCACAGGAGACAGAGTCGGAGGAAGAGAAGCAGGATGATACACCGGTGCAGATCGGACTTGTGTTTGATTCCTTTGTCATAGAAAGATGGCAGAAGGACCGGGATGTTTTTGTTTCCACTGCGAAGGAATATGGTGCGGAAGTCAATGTGCAGAATGCCAACGGTGATATCGACACGCAGATCTCACAGATCCGGTATCTGATCAAGAAAAAGGTGGATGTGCTTGTTGTTGTCTGCATCGATTCGGATGGACTGGCGGATGTGATCGCGGAAGCAGAGGATGCGGGCATACGGGTGATCGCCTATGACCGTATGATCAAAAATGCCAATGTGGATCTGTATATTTCCTTCGATAATGAAAAGGTAGGAACGCTGATGGGGCAGGCGCTTGTACAGGCAGGTCTGCCAAACAAAAAAGTACTCATGCTTTCCGGACCGACTGCGGATAATAATGTGTCGCAGGTGGAAAAGGGCTTTCAGGCTGTGATGGATGAAAATGATATCGAGATCGTGGGAAGCATGCATGCGGACGGCTGGAAGGCAGAGCTTGCCTATGATTATATCAATGAACATCCGGAGCTTCTGGATGGCCTGGATGCGATCATGTGCGGTAACGACGGTATCGCTACAAGTACTGTGCGTGCGCTTGCGGAAAAACGGCTGGCAAGCAAGATCAGGATCGTCGGACAGGATGCAGAGCTGGAGGCATGCCAGCGTATTGTGGAAGGAACGCAGGTTATGACGGTCTACAAGCCGGTGGAAAAGCAGGCGCAGGCTGCGGCTGTTTATGCATGCCAGCTGGCAAGGGGAGAAGGCATCAGCACGGATCGTACAGAATATGACGGCACTTATAATGTGCCTGCAGTTGTGCTCGAACCAATCGCGGTGAATGCTGACAATATGCAGGAAGTCATTATAAACAGCGGATTTCACTTGAAAGAAGAGGTTTATTTAAATGTGCGCGATTGAGGGCACGAGCACGCAAAAATGAAAAATCAATAGTAAATTATTGCAAAAAGTGCTGGTACACAGAACAATTTTGTGCTAGCACTTCTTTTTTTATGGTATGTGATATCTTAAAAAATGACAGAAATTCGCAAACTATTGCTATTGAAGGTATGGTACATTTTACTTGTAACAAAGAAAACCTAAAAACGGAATGATTTGTAACACAAAATATATTTTAATTAAGGGAGGACTTCAATATGAAGAAGAAATTATTAAGTGTATTACTCAGCACAGCAATGGTAGCTTCTCTGTTAGTTGGTTGTGGAAGCAGCGCAGCAACAGATGACAGCGCAGCAACAGATGCAGCAGCAACAGATACTGCTGATGACAGCGCAGCCGCAGACGACAGCGCAAGTGCAGGCGAAGGCGGATTTGTTGGTGTAGCAATGCCGACAAAGGATCTGCAGCGTTGGAACCAGGATGGTTCAAACATGCAGTCAGAGCTGGAAGCAGCCGGCTACAAAGTAGATATCCAGTATGCATCTAACGATACAGCTACACAGGTATCCCAGATCGAGAACATGATCACAGAAGGCGTTGACGTTCTAGTTATCGCTTCCATCGATGGCAGCTCACTTGGTACAGTAATGAGTCAGGCAAAAGAAGCAGGCATTCCTGTTATCGCATATGACCGTCTGATCATGGATTCAGATGCAGTTTCTTACTACGCAACATTCGATAACTACATGGTTGGTACAAAGCAGGGCGAGTACATCCGTGACAACTTAGACCTTGACAATGCAGCAGGCCCATTCAACCTTGAAGTATTCACAGGTGACCCGGGTGATAACAATGCTAACTTCTTCTACGGCGGCGCAATGGATGTTCTGAATAAGTACATCGACGAAGGCAAACTGGTTATCAAATCAGGTCAGAAGGAATTCGCAGACGTAGCAACAGCTAACTGGTCTACAGAAACAGCACAGTCCAGAATGGAAAACATCCTTGCTTCTTACTACGCAGATGGTACAAAGCTTGATGCAGTTCTTTGCTCAAACGACTCTACAGCACTTGGTGTTGAGAACGCACTTGCAGCTAACTACACAGGCGATTACCCGATCATCACCGGTCAGGACTGCGATATTGCAAACGTTAAGAACATGATCGCCGGCAAACAGTCAATGTCTATCTTCAAAGATACACGTACACTTGCAAGCCAGGTTGTAAAGATGGTTGGCCAGATCATCGAAGGACAGGAAGTAGAAGTTAACGATACAGAGTCTTATGACAACGGTACAGGCGTTATTCCTTCATTCCTTTGCGAGCCTGTATTCGCAGATGCTAATAACTACAAAGAACTGTTAGTAGATTCAGGATACTACACAGAAGCAGATTTACAGTAATTGTAATGATTACGAAGTAATCATTATGTAGCCTCGAGAATTGTCACATATTTGCGAAGCAAATGTGCGACTGAATAACCTGCAAAGCAGGTTATAGCATGCGAGAGGTTTCCGTGATTATCACAACAAAATAAAAAACAATAACAGGCGGGTTCACCCCGCCTGTTAATCTCAAAAGGTAAGGAATATAATGATTGCGGAGCAGTCATTATGTAAACATTAGATATTAGATATTAGGAGGGATACAATTGGCGAAAGTATTATTGGAAATGAAAAATATCACCAAAACATTCCCCGGTGTTAAGGCACTTGATAATGTAAATCTTCAGGTAGAAGAAGGCGAGATCCACGCTCTGGTTGGAGAAAACGGCGCCGGTAAATCTACCCTTATGAATGTTTTAAGTGGTATCTACCCTTACGGTAGCTATGAAGGCGATATTATATATGACGGAGAAGTTTGTAAATTCTCTAAAATTAAAGATAGTGAAGAAAAGGGAATTGTCATTATCCATCAGGAACTGGCATTGATCCCTTACATGAGCATCGGTGAGAACATGTTCCTCGGTAACGAGAGAGGAAAGAAATTTGCGATCAACTGGAATGATACTTACGGCGAAGCTGAGAAATATATGAGAACAGTAGGGCTGAAGGAATCTTCCAGAACACTGATCAAAGATATCGGTACAGGTAAACAGCAGCTGGTTGAAATTGCAAAAGCACTTGCAAAGCATGCAAAGCTCCTGATCCTGGATGAGCCGACTGCCTCCTTGAATGAGGATGATTCCCAGGCACTTCTGGATTTACTCCTGAAGTTCAAAAAAGAAGGTATGACTTCAATCATCATCTCTCATAAACTGAATGAGATCTCTTATGTAGCAGATAAGATCACGGTTATTCGAGATGGATCTACGATTGAAACATTGGATAAAGAAAAAGACGATATTTCCGAAGCGCGTATCATCAAAGGTATGGTTGGCCGTGAGCTGACAGACCGTTTTCCGAAACGCGAGAATAAGAAATTCGGAGAGATCAACCTGGAGACAAAGGACTGGACGGTTTACCATCCGCTTTACACAGAACGTAAGGTTGTTGACAATGTCAGCATCAATGTCCGTAAGGGTGAGGTTGTTGGTATCGCAGGTCTGATGGGCGCCGGACGTACAGAGCTTGCCATGAGCTTATTCGGTAAGAGCTACGGTACAAAGATCTCCGGCTCCTTAAAGCTGAATGGTGAAGAGGTACATCTGAAAAATGTAAGAGATGCCATTCATCATAAGCTGGCATATGTAACAGAAGATCGTAAAGGAAACGGACTGATCCTTTCCAACCCGATCAAGATCAATACGACGCTTGCAAATCTGGATGCGATCAGCAGACATGGTGTGATCGACCAGGATGAGGAATATGCGATTGCAGTAGATTACAAAGAGAAATTACGCACGAAATGTCCGTCTGTAGAGCAGAATGTCGGTAATCTTTCCGGTGGTAACCAGCAGAAAGTATTACTGGCCAAATGGATGTTCGCAGATCCGGATGTATTGATTCTCGACGAGCCGACAAGAGGTATCGACGTTGGAGCGAAATACGAGATTTACTGTATTATCAATCAGTTGGTGGCAGAAGGAAAATCTGTTATCATGATTTCTTCAGAGCTTCCTGAAGTACTTGGTATGTGTGATAGAATTTATATCATGAATGAAGGAAGAATCGTCGGAGAACTGCAAGGTGAGGAAGCATCGCAGGAAATCATTATGTCACATATTTTAAAATCTTCAAATAAAGGAGCGTAAACAATGGATAAAGCAAAATTGATGAATGGTGTCAAAAAATATACAATGATTATTGTTTTAGTATTAGTTACGTTGTTCTTTACGTGGCAGACAGGTGGTAAAATTCTTCTTCCACAGAACGTAAGTAACTTAATTTCCCAGAACGCATACGTATTTGTTCTGGCAACAGGTATGTTATTATGTATCTTAACCGGTGGTAACATCGACCTTTCGGTTGGTTCGGTTGTCTGCTTCGCAGGTGCTGTCGGTGCAACATTAATGGAAAGCAAAGGAATGAATCCTTGGGCTGCATCTATTATGATGCTTCTGATCGGTCTTCTGATCGGTGCATGGCAGGCTTTCTGGATCGCATATATACATGTACCTCCTTTCATTACAACACTGTCCGGTATGTTGGTATTCCGTGGACTTTCAAACGTTGTACTGAACGGCTTAACAGTTTCCCTGACAAATGCAGGATTCGTTAAAGTATTCGGTGGTGGTGCTGAATGTTATATTCCTGATTTCTTCGGTGGAAACGGATTCAATATTACCTGTATGTTAGTTGGTGTGATCGCCTGTGTGATCTATGTACTGGTTCAGATCAAGAACCGTATGAACCGTGCAAAGAAGGGCTACGAAATGGAAGCTCTGAGCGCAATGGTTGTCAGAACAGTGATCATCTGTGCAGTTATTTTAGTATTCATGTTCCGTCTGGCTCAGTACAAAGGTATTCCAACTGCTCTTGTATGGGTAGCACTGGTAGTTCTGATCTACGGATACATCACAAGCAAAACAACAACAGGCCGTTACTTCTACGCAGTAGGTGGTAACGAAAAAGCAACAAAGCTTTCCGGTATTAATACAAACAAGGTTTACTTCATTGCTTATACAAACATGGGCTTCCTGGCAGCTCTTGCAGGTATGCTGACAATCGCACGTATGACAAGTGCACAGCCAACATACGGACAGAACTACGAAATGGATGCCATCGGTGCCTGCTTCGTAGGTGGTGCTTCTGCTTATGGCGGTGTCGGTACAGTTCCGGGGGTTATCGTTGGTGCGGTTCTGATGGGTGTTATCAACCTTGGTATGTCGATCATGGGTGTTGATGCCAACTACCAGAAGGTTGTAAAAGGTCTTGTACTTCTTGCAGCTGTTATCTTCGATGTCGTAACAAAGAAACAGGATAAATAAAAGTTATAAGGCAGAATGATAGCAATATCATCCTAATATCTAATGAAAGCTCCCGGGCATCGCCCGGGAGCTTTTGCGCGTTGTATGCAAGCATCCAGTGGATCTGCTCTTTATATATCAGGGAAAGTTTCCCTGATATATAAAGAGCAGGCTCCCCAATGGGGAGCCTGCAAGGTGAAAGAATAACACTGCAGAAGTACTGTATCTTCTGCTTGTGATACAGGCTTTTGCAATCTATAGGTATCATAGCATTGTTTGCTGAAAAAACCTAGAGTGATAGTGCCTACACTTTTATCCTGTTTTTATCGAAAATAAACAAAAAATTGCCAAATGGACGTATCCGACGTATAATAAACTGATATAACGATTAGAAAGGATGGGCAAATCTGTGATTTTTAATTCGGTCAGTTATCTGCTGTTTTTCCCGGTTGTGACGATCTTGTATTTTGCTTTTCCGAAGAAATTGCGTAATGCATGGCTTCTGATCGCCAGCTATTTCTTCTATATGAACTGGAACGCAGCATATGGGCTGTTGCTTTTGGGCTCTACCGTGATCACTTATTTGTGCAGTCTTCTGGTGGAATGGGCAAAGGAGAAAAAGCAGTCCGTGAGGCTTGCAAAGGCTGCAATGGCTGCGAGCTTTCTGCTGAATCTGGGTCTTTTGTTCTATTTTAAATATTTGAATTTTGCAATCACAAATCTGAACAGGATCAGCAGCCTGTTCCATGGCAGACAGCTTTCTGCTTTTGATATCCTGCTTCCTGTCGGTATTTCTTTTTATATATTCCAGGCATTGGGCTATACGATGGATGTATACAGGGGTAAGATCAAAGCCTGTCGGAATTTCTTTCGTTATGCTCTGTTTGTTTCGTTTTTTCCGCAGCTTGTGGCAGGCCCGATCGAACGCTCGGACAATCTGCTGCCGCAGTTTGAAGAGGAGCATACGTTTGATACGGACAGAATCCGGGAAGGGCTTTTGTGGATGCTCTGGGGGCTCTTTCTGAAAATTGTGATCGCGGACAATCTGTCTGTTTATATTACAGAGATTTATGATAATTATCTGGCATATACCGGAGCGGAGATCGTTTTTGCCACTGTATTGTTTGCATTTCAGATTTACTGTGATTTCGGCGGGTATTCCTACATTGCGATCGGAAGCGCAAAGGTGCTGGGCTTTCGGCTGATGGATAATTTTAAAGCTCCTTATCTGGCGGTCAGTGTACATGATTTCTGGAGACGATGGCACATTTCCCTGACAAGCTGGTTTACCGATTATCTGTATATTCCGCTTGGGGGCAACAGAAAAGGGAAACTGCGTAAATATCTGAATGTCATGATCGTATTTCTGACCAGCGGTCTGTGGCATGGTGCTGACTGGACCTATGTGATCTGGGGCGGTATCAATGGGCTTTATATGGTGATCGAGGAAGTGACGGGATATCGGAAAAAGGCAGTGCGGCTTGCGGAGAAAAGTCTGTCGTACCGGATTTTTGCAGGTATACTGACTTTTGCACTGGTAGATTTTTCGTGGCTGTTTTTCAGGGCGTCTTCGCTGGATGATGTGGTCGGAATGCTCAGACAGATCAAGGCGGTTCCGGGTTTCCACAGACTGTTTGGGGCAGTTTTTGCGGGAATGGAGCCCTCCCTTTTGTTGGCGGTCACGCTTGCACTGCTTCTTATGTGGCAGGTTGACAGACTGCTTTACCGGGAGAAAAATGCTGCAATGCTTGTGCTTTCACAGGGCTGGTTTGCGCGTTATCTGGTATATGGCGGTCTTTTGCTGTTCATTCTGCTGTTTGGCGTCTATGGATATGAATATGCCCAGACGGCATTTATCTATTTTCAATTCTGACAGCTCTGGCAGATCAGGAGTCCGATATGGTTGAAAAATAAGGATGCTGCAAAAAATATTTGCAGTAAGCTACAGAAGGAATACATGCATGAAGAAAAAAGTACTTTTCTTTGGTAAATTGTTTATAGTGACACTGCTTCTCTTTGTATTCTGCTTTGGCGTTGTTATGCCGCAGTATACAGGCAATTATCAGGCGTCCATGGTAGATAAGGCTGCCCGCCTCCGGTCAGTGGAAGGTCCGAAGATCGTTCTGATTGGCAATTCCAATCTGGCGTTTGGCATGGATAGTCAGATGCTGGAGGAGGCATTTTCCATGCCGGTTGTGAATATGGGACTGCATGGCGGTGTCGGGAATGTGTTTAACGAACAGGCAGCAAGGCTTAATGTGACGCCGGGTGATATTTATGTGGTATGTCACAGCAACTATGATGATACGGATGCAATCAAAAATCCGGAGCTGGCATGGATCACGATCGAGAATCATTATGAACTGTATAAATTGATCCGGCCGAAGGACTGGTGGGACATGATCCGGGCATATCCGACTTATCTGCGTAAATGTCTTGGGCAGTGGCGTAATGAATCGGGAAATCAGGAGACAAATGACTGTTACCGCAGAAGCGCCTTTAACGCATACGGAGATGTATATTATCCACGTCCACAGTCTGAGGAAGGCATCGATTTTTCGCCGGTGGCGATCCATCATATCAACGAAACAACGGCAAAACGTCTGAATACGTTATATGATGATCTGCAAAAGCAGGGGGCGGATATGGTTGTGGCAGGCTATCCGATCGCGGAATATGAAGGGACACCGGAAAGAGCGGCGTATGATGAGATGGGACAGGAGATCGCAGATGCGCTGGATGCAGCGGTGATCTCGGATTTTAACGACTACAGATATCCTACTTCTTATTTTTATAATACCTATATGCACCTGACGGATGAGGGAACAAAGGCAAGAACACAGCAGCTCATCAAAGACCTGCAGGCTTATATGGATGGAGAGGCAAAATACGAAAACAAATAGGCAGTCAAAGGAAAAACAGATGAATATCTGTATGGTTTATAAAGGAGGAACAGCATGATCTCACAAAAGTACAAAGATATGTTAGGACAGAAATCGGTCATCCGTGAAATGAGTGCGGCCGGTCATAAAATGGGTGAGGAGATCGGGTTTGACAATGTATTTGATTACAGCCTGGGGAATCCGAGCGTACCAGCACCGAAAAAGGTGGAGGATGTGATCAAAAAGCTGCTGGAGGAAACAGAGCCGCTTTCTCTGCACGGCTATAGTGAAGGGCATGGTATTTTGCAGGTGCGTGAAAAGATTGCAGCTTATCTGGCAAAGACATATGATATTCCGTACACCTATGAAGATGTTTTTATGGCAAGCGGTGCTGCGGGCGCGCTGGCACATGCTTTCCGTGCGGTTGTATGTCCGGGCGAGGAGATCATTACCTTTGCTCCGTTTTTCCCGGAATACAGACCGTATATTGAAACAACAGGCGCGGTTTTGAAGGTTGTACCGGCAAATACGGAAACCTTCCAGATCAACTTTGAGGCATTTGAACAGATGATCACCGAAAAAACGGCGACAGTTCTGATCAATACCCCAAATAATCCTTCCGGAATCGTATATTCTACAGAGACGATCAGGAAGCTGGCAGAGGTGCTTTCCAAAGCACAGGAAACATATGGGCATGATATTTATATCATTTCCGATGAACCGTATCGCGAAATTGTATTTTCCGGCGTAGATGCCCCCTGCGTATCGAAATTTTATGACAATACGATCATGTGCTATTCTTACAGCAAATCGCTTTCTTTGCCGGGAGAGCGTATCGGTTACGTGGCAGTCAATCCTGCCTGCAAAGATGCGGCGCTGATCGTACATATGTGTACACAGATCTCCAGAGGGATCGGACATAACTGTCCTGCTTCGCTATTGCAGCTTACAGTGGCAGAGCTTCTGGGAGAAACGTCAGATCTGTCGGTTTATGAGGAAAATGCCAACATCTTATATGATGCCCTGACTAAGATGGGATTTTCCTGCGTCAGACCGGGCGGCACTTTTTATATGTTTCCAAGGTCTCCGGAAGAAGATGCAAAGGCTTTCTGCCAGAAAGCACTTGCTTACAATCTGGTGCTTGTACCGGGTGACAGCTTTGGATGTCCGGGCTTTTTCCGTATTTCCTACTGCGTACCGACAGAAAAGGTAAAAAGATCACTTGCGGCATTTGAAAAACTGGCGCAGGCATATGGACTATGCTAGAATTTAGAAATGGTTCATGGAACAGATAATAACAGATTGCTGTCATGTTTTTTGACAGAATACATAATATAGAAGGAAGTGATAACATGTATCAGGCTGGTCTGGTTTTGGAAGGCGGGGGCATGAAGGGCGTTTATACAGCCGGTGTCCTGGATTTCTTTTTGGACAAAAAGATCACATTTGCAAATTGTTACGGTGTTTCCATGGGAGCCTGCACACTCTGCAACTATATTTCCGCACAGCGGGGCAGAGGCTTAAGCGTTACGGTCGATTATCTGAAGGATCCGCATTACTGCGGCTTTTACAGCATGGCGACAACAGGAGATATTTTTAATGCGAAAATGTGTTATGATACGATACCGAATGAGTTGAATCCTTATGATTATGAGGCGGCGATGAAATATCCGGGCAATGCTTATGCGGTCATGACGGATGTGGAAACGGGGGCTCCGGTCTATTATAAGATGCAGGATATGCGAAAAGATATCATCGCAGTGCAGGCGTCTGCTTCCATGCCTCTTGTTTCGCGGTTTGTGGAGATCGACGGCAGAAAATATCTGGATGGTGGAATTGCGGACTGTATTCCGATCATGCATTCTTTAAAGGAAGGAAACCGGAAGAATGTCGTTGTCATGACAAAAGAGGTAGGCTATCGCAGAGAGCCGTTTTCCATGCTGGGCATGGTAAAGGTACGATATCATAAATATCCGTATCTGATCCATGATATGGCGATCCGTCATACGCGGTATAACAGGACGCTCGATTTTCTGGAGAAGGAAGAAAAGAGAGGCAACGTATTTATCATCAGACCACAGCAGAAGTCGCCTGTCGGCAGAGTGGAAAAGGATAAAGAAAAACTGGTCGCATTATATGAAGAGGGCTATCACGATGCGGAAGCCTCTTATGATGCAATGCGGGCATATTTAGAAAAGGAGACACCATGATAGAAATTATTAAAGCAATATTTTTCGGTATAGTAGAAGGAATTACGGAATGGCTGCCGATCAGCAGCACCGGTCACATGATCATTCTGGATGAATTTGTAAAACTGAATGTCAGAGAAGAATTCTGGAATCTGTTTCTGGTCGTGATCCAGCTTGGAGCGATCCTTGCGGTTGTTCTTTTGTTCTGGAATCAGATTTTTCCGTTAAATCTGAAGGATAAAAAAGAGCCGGTCTGGAAAAAGGATATCCTGCTTTTGTGGGTCAAGATACTGGTTGCCTGTGTTCCGGCGGGAATTGTCGGTGTTTTGTTTGATGATGTATTTGACAAATACTTATATAACTTTCCGTGCGTGGCAATGGCATTGATCGTATTCGGTATCTTATTTATCATAGTGGAAAAGAAGAAAAAGGGAACGACTTTCCGGATCACCTCGATCGATCAGCTGGATTATAAAACGGTAGTATGGATCGGTGTATTTCAGCTGATCGCAGCCGTATTCCCGGGAACGTCCAGATCCGGTGCAACGATCATCGGTGCACTGCTCCTTGGCGTATCGAGAGTTGTGGCAGCGGAATTTACATTTTATCTGGCAATTCCTGTCATGTTTGGTGCCAGTCTGTTAAAACTGGTCAAATTCCTGATGATGGGTCTCAGCTTCACATCAATGGAGCTTGCGATCCTTGCGGTTGGCTGTATCGTATCGTTTGTTGTGTCTATAATTGTAATAAAATTCCTGATGGGATATATCAAAAAGCATGATTTTATCCCGTTTGGTATCTACAGAATTGTTTTAGGTGCGGTATTATTGATATATTTTGCACTTGTTCGCTGATTTTTTTGTTCAAAATGGAGAAAAAGCCGTATTTAAGCGGCTTTTCGGGCGAAAAGTTTGACATGAATTGGAAATTGCGTTATAGTATCCAAAGAAAAGCAAATATAAAACTAATCTTTCAGTCAATATAACATGAACAGTGTGAAGGGAGATAATGATTATGGCAGACATTAAAAAAGCTGCAGCAGCAGCAAAACCAGTAGCAAAAGCAGTCGCAGCTACAAAACCGGCAGAAGCAAAGGTGGAAGAAAAAAAGGTTGAGGCTAAGAAAGCAGTAGAAGAAAAGAAGGCAGCACCTGCTAAAAAGGCAGCAGCTCCTAAGAAGGAAACAGCTAAGAAAGCAGCACCTGCAAAGAAAGAAGCTGTTGTAAAGGCAGCAACAAAGGTCAGCGTAAATCTTCAGTTTGCAGGTAAGGAATACAAAGCAGAAGATTTCGAAAAGATGGCAAAAGATGTTTGGCAGTATGACCTTGGTAAGAAGGCAGCTGATTTAAAGAACGTTGATTTATATGTAAAACCGGAAGAAAACAAGGTTTACTATGTAATGAACGGTGATGTAACAGGCGATTTCGATATCTAAGTCGAATGATTTAAGTAGTCGTTACATATTATAAGGAAAGACTTCGGAAGAGTTCCACTTTGGTGGGACTCTTTTTTTGTATCAAAAATGATACAAAAAATATTTTCAAATAATCGTTGACAATACACAAAAGGAGTGCTATGTTATGGATAGAAAAGATGTTAGCACTCGAAAGGGTTGAGTGCTAACAAACAAAAAGATCTGAGAAGGAAGTGATATGGTGGAGATCGATGATAGAAAATTTAAAATTCTACAGGCCGTTGTCAGGAACTATTTAGAGACGGGCGAACCGGTCGGAAGCCGTACGATTTCCAAATATACAGATCTGAATTTAAGTTCCGCGACCATTCGGAATGAAATGGCGGATCTGGAAGAGCTTGGTTATATCCTGCAGCCGCATACTTCTGCAGGGCGGATTCCTTCTGATAAGGGCTATCGTTTATATGTTGACCACATGATGGCCGAGAAGGAGCAGGAAGTCAATGAAATGAAGGAACTGCTTCTGGAAAAGGAAGAAAAGCTGGATTCTCTTTTAAAGCAGACAGCCAAGGTACTTGCCAATGATACCAACTATGCGGCAATGGTTTCAGCACCGGTTTGTCAGGGCAGCAAGGTGAAGTTCATCCAGCTCTCCAGAGTAGAAGAACATCAGCTCATTGCAGTGATCGTGGTAGAAGGTAATCTGATCAAAAATAAAATGCTTACGACAGAGGAAGCACTGGATGATGAGACGATCTTAAAGCTCAACATCCTGCTGAATACTTCGCTGAACGGTCTTTCCATTAATGAGATCAGCCTTGCGATGATCACAGGGCTGAAAAAGCAGGCGGGCGAGCATGAAGCGCTTGTCGGTGATGTGATCGACGCGGTAGCGGAAGCAATCAAGGAGGACAAAGACCTTGAAATCTATACATCGGGAGCCAAAAATATTTTCAAATACCCTGAGCTGACGGATAATGAAAAAGCGAGCGAGATCATCAGTACATTTGAAGAAAAGAATCTGCTGAATTCACTGGTGGAAGAAACGCTTACCAATCCGGAAAACAACGGTATTCAGGTGTATATCGGTGATGAATCGCCTGTTTCGACCATGCGTGACTGCAGTGTTGTAACAGCAACCTATGATCTGGGAGAAGGCATGCGGGGTACGATCGGTATTATCGGACCGAAGCGGATGGATTATGAAAAGGTAGTGGATACCATGAAAGGGCTGATGAACCAGCTTGATAATCTGTATGATAAAAAGAAGATCGGTACAAAGGATGATAAATAACATCTTTTCTATTTGAAATAATAAAGAAAAACGGAAAGGGATGATAACATGGCTGAGGATAAAGAAAAAGTAATACAGGATGCGATCAAAGAGGCGCAGAAAGAAGCTGAAAAGGAAGCCGCAAAAGAAGCTGAAAAGGAAGCTGCTGAGGAATCTGACAAAAAGGAAACAAAAGCTTCCGAAAAGGAAGAAAAAAAGAAGGACAAAAACGACAGGAAAAAAGATAAAACAAAGGAAAAAATTGACGAACTGGAGGATAAGGTAAAACGCCAGCTTGCAGAATTTGAAAATTTCCGAAACCGGAGTGAAAAAGAAAAGACCCAGATGTTTGATATGGGCGCTAAGAATGTGCTGGAAAAGATACTTCCGGTTGTTGACAACTTTGAAAGAGGTCTTGCCACTCCGATTGTGGATGAAGCAGACCAGCCGTTTGCAGACGGTATGCAGATGATCTACAAGCAGCTGATGAAACAGCTTGAAGATCTGGGTGTCAAGCCTATCGAAGCGATCGGTAAGGAGTTTGATCCGAATTTCCACAATGCAGTGATGCAGGTGGAGAGTGAAGAATACGAAACAGGTTTTGTGGCACAGGAGCTGCAGAAAGGCTATCTGTATAAGGATACGGTAATCCGTCACAGTATGGTAGCGGTTGTTTCTTAGCGGGAAATGGTTATGGTGTAGGGATCTGAAACAGAGATCTTTATATAATATGGCTTTATCGAAAGATAAGGCCGGTGAATAAAATGGATGATTTAAAAATTGGTTTTGAAAAGAATATCTTTAGGAGGAAAAAGTTATGAGTAAAATTATTGGTATTGACCTTGGTACAACAAACAGCTGTGTAGCTGTTATGGAAGGTGGTAAACCTACCGTTATCGCAAATACAGAAGGCGCAAGAACAACACCGTCTGTTGTTGCATTTACAAAAAACGGAGAGCGTCTTGTCGGTGAACCTGCAAAACGTCAGGCTGTTACAAATGCAGAAAATACGATCTCTTCCATTAAGAGAGATATGGGTACAGACAGAGGACGTACAATCGAAGGCAAGAAATATTCTCCACAGCAGATTTCAGCTATGATCCTGCAGAAATTAAAAGCCGATGCAGAAAGCTATTTGGGAGAAAAGGTAACAGAAGCTGTTATTACAGTACCTGCTTATTTCAATGATGCACAGCGTCAGGCAACAAAAGATGCAGGTAAGATCGCAGGTCTTGATGTAAAACGTATCATCAATGAGCCTACAGCCGCAGCACTTGCTTATGGTCTTGACAATGAAAAAGAACAGAAGATCATGGTATACGACCTTGGCGGTGGTACATTCGATGTATCTATCATTGAAATCGGTGACGGTGTTATCGAAGTATTATCCACAAACGGTGATACACACCTTGGTGGTGATGACTTTGACCAGAAGATCATTGACTGGATGGTAGCAGAATTTAAGAATGCAAACGGCGTAGACTTATCCGGTGATAAGATGGCTATGCAGAGATTAAAAGAAGCAGCTGAAAAAGCTAAGAAAGAGCTTTCTTCCGCTACAACAACAAATATCAACCTGCCATTCATCAGCATGAATGCAAATGGACCGCTTCACTTTGACATGAACCTGTCCAGAGCGAAATTTGATGAACTGACACATGATCTGGTTGAGAGAACAGCAATTCCAGTTCAGAACGCATTGAAGGATGCAGGTATTACAGCAGCAGATCTTGGCAAGGTATTACTCGTTGGTGGTTCTACACGTATTCCTGCAGTACAGGAAAAGGTAAAACAGCTGACCGGCCACGAACCGAATAAATCACTGAACCCTGATGAATGTGTAGCACTCGGTGCTTCCGTACAGGGTGGTAAATTAGCAGGTGATGCAGGCGCCGGTGATATCCTTCTTCTGGATGTTACTCCACTTTCTCTTTCTATCGAGACAATGGGTGGCGTTGCAACAAGACTGATCGAAAGAAATACAACGATCCCGACAAAGAAGAGCCAGATCTTCTCTACAGCGGCAGATAACCAGAGTGCAGTTGATATCAACGTTGTACAGGGTGAAAGACAGTTCGCAAGAGACAACAAGTCTCTGGGACAGTTCCGTCTGGACGGTATCGCACCGGCTCCACGAGGAATCCCGCAGATCGAGGTTACATTCGATATCGATGCAAACGGTATTGTAAACGTATCCGCTAAGGATCTTGGTACAGGTAAGGAACAGCATATTACGATCACAGCAGGCTCTAACATGTCTGATGATGAGATCGATAAGGCAGTCAAAGAAGCTGCTGAATATGAAGCACAGGATAAGGCTCGTAAGGAAGCCATCGATGCAAGAAACGAAGCCGATTCCTTCGTATTCCAGACAGAAAAGGCATTAAATGAAGTAGGCGATAAGCTTTCTGACAGTGAGAAATCACCGGTGGAAGCAGATCTTGCAGATCTGAAGTCTTATCTGGAAAGCACAAAGGATCAGGAGCTTACAGCAGATCAGGTATCTGAGATCAATGCAAAGAAAGAAAAACTGCAGACATCCGCTCAGGCACTCTTCACAAAGATGTATGAGCAGGCACAGCAGGCAGCAGGCGCTCAGGGTGCAGCAGGTGCACAGGCAGGACCTGATATGGGTCAGGCACAGCAGCAGGCAGCACCGGAAGACGATGTAGTTGACGGAGACTTCAGAGAGGTATAAGATAGTAGCTGCGACGCGCAGAACAGATGAAAGAAAACGGAACAGGGTGTGGGCGGTAGAGTCTGCACCCTATCCCTTGTTTGAAAGGTAGAACATAATGGCAGAACAGAAACGAGATTACTATGAAGTCCTCGGTGTCGATAAAAACGCGGATGAGGCTACGATCAAAAAAGCATACCGTACGCTGGCAAAGAAATACCATCCGGATATGAATCCGGGCGATAAGGAAGCCGAAAAAAAGTTCAAAGAAGCTTCTGAGGCATATGCAATCTTAAGTGATCCGGAGAAAAAACAGCAGTATGATCAATTTGGTCATGCGGCATTTGAAGGCGGCGCAGGCGGCGGCTACGGCGGATTTGATTTTAACAGTGCAGATTTCAGTGATATCTTTGGTGATATTTTCGGCGATATGTTTGGCGGCGGCAGAAGACGTGCCAGCAATGGACCGATGAAGGGTGCAAATATCAGAACAAGCGTCAGGATCACATTTGAAGAAGCTGTTTTCGGTGTAGATAAGGAACTGGAGCTGAATCTGAAGGATCCATGTCCGACCTGTCACGGAACAGGTGCAAAACCGGGCACAAGTAAAACAACCTGTCCGAAATGTGGCGGTAAAGGTCAGGTCGTATTTACACAGCAGTCTTTCTTCGGAACAGTCCGTAATGTACAGACCTGTCCGGATTGCGGCGGAACAGGCCAGATCATTAAAGATAAATGTCAGGATTGTCATGGAACAGGATATATCTCATCCCGCAAGAAGATCCAGGTATCCATTCCTGCCGGTATTGATAACGGACAGAGCGTCCGGATCCGCGAAAAGGGAGAGCCGGGTACAAATGGCGGACCGAGAGGAGATCTGCTTGTTGAGGTTATGGTACAGCGTCATCCGATCTTCCAGAGACAGGACAGCAATATTTATTCCACAGTTCCTGTATCGTTTGCAGTTGCAGCACTGGGCGGCGAGATCATGATCGATACCGTGGACGGTAAAGTGGCATATACGGTAAAACCGGGCACACAGACCGACACGAAGGTACGTCTCAAAGGAAAAGGTGTTCCGTCCCTGCGGTACAAAGATACAAGAGGCGATCATTATGTAACGCTCGTTGTACAGGTTCCGGATAAATTAAGCCATGAAGCAAAAGAACTGCTCCGTCAGTTTGATGCGGAAACCGGTAATACGCTGGAGGCTGTCAAAAACTACACAGCAGGCAAAAAAGACGATGATCCGAAGGATCCAAAGGGCTCTCCGGATAAGAAAAAGAAAAAAGGTCTTTTTAAATAAGATAAGAAAACGCTGTTTTACGGAGATTCGTAAAACAGCGTTTTTGATTGCTTTTTTGTTTATTGCAACAACGATAAAATGCCCTGTCTGCTTTGATTTGCCTGTGCCAGTACAGATTGCCCTGTCTGCTGTATAATATTCAGATTGGAGAAGTTGATCATCTCATCTGCCATATCGGTGTCACGGATCTGGGATTCGGCGGCGGTCAGATTTTCTTCTTTGTTCTGGTTATTTCTGTAAGCGTGTTCTAACCGGTTCTGCACAGCTCCCAGGTCAGATCTCATTTTTAAAACTTTATCCAGGGCAGCATTTGTTTTATTCATGTCGGCGGGAATATATGCCGGTTCGATGCTGCTTCCGGTAATGTCAGTCTGTCCGGGCGTTGGCTCTCTGGGAGGGACAGGTGGCTGTTGATTGTATACACGCTTCATGACCTGCGTAGAATAAGATATGGACTTGCGGGATATTTTTAATTCTCCGTTTTCAAAGTGGGTGACCGGTACATAAGATTGTATAGTAACAGTCTTGGGTTCAACTCTGTAATCATTCAGATATTGCTGGTATTTCTGGTTGTAGTCTTTGAGCTCTGCATGATACTGATCTAATTTTTTCTGAAAAGAATCTGTATAAAAAAGAGAATCTTCATCCTTGTAATTGCATACAGAATATTCCTGAAGACCAAGTGTTTCTCGGGATATATCCGGTAAACCAAAAGAAATGAAGTCTCCGTCCGGTACCAAAGAACTGCATGCTATGATTAAATCCGGTCTGGTTGTTTTGCTTTCCCCGGCTGCAGTCAATAATTTCGTATGATAGCTCATCTTACGTTCTGTGGTGAAGTTCAAGGCGATATCAGGACTTTGGGCAACTTTGTCCTCGTCACGAAAATCATATACGATAATAGAATAATCGCCATCTGCCAAAGTCTTATCAAAATGACTGGTTTGGGTTGCTAATAAAGATATAGATCCGTTTCGGAGATCCTTCGCCAACTGGTCTGCCAGTGCTTTCGTTTCATTCGTTTTCTCCTGCGCGCTCAAAGAAGTATCTGTAGAATGCTTGATACACAATTCTTTTACCTGATCATAACAATTTTTCAGGTCAAATTGTCCGGTATAAGAAAGTAAATTCTGCTTTGAATTCAATGTTCCCATTGGTACGCAGGAAAAATCATCATTTTGTAATGTAAAGCCAACACTGAGATATTCATCATCACAAGTGCCGCAGGGTACATTGAATGAAGAACCGGCTAAGTTCAGAATGGCATTAAAAAGTTCTTCCGCAGTATTCATATCCTTTAAACCGGAAAAATCAATTTTTCCCGCGTAGTTATCCTGCATGGAGGCAGACCATTCTCCTTTCCACTTGTAAATGCCGTCCAGAAGCTGATCAGGGTCTGCCGGCTTGGGACCATAATAATAGCTTTGCCCGGGGATTTCATTTCCATCTTTGTCTAAAACACTCTGACGCATAATAGCGGATGTATCCTGTGTTCCCTGTGTATAGAGACCTTTCGCGAGGTTTTTGGAACAGTTTTTGGTAAGCCAAACAGGAGCTGCCCATCCTTTCTGGATATCGACATGCTCTTGTAATGCGCCTGCTGCAAGTTCCTCTGTTACGGATGGATTTCCCTTTAACAGGCAGATTTCATTATAAGTCGTTGTTTCGGAGGTTCTGTCTATTTCGGAAAGAAGCTGGTCGATCTCTTGCTGCAAGTATTCGCGGTCTGTTCTGGAATTGGTATCATTACATGCTTTTACAGTGATCTCATGCATTCTGTGAAGCATATCTGTTATTTCGCTAAGTGCACCTTCTGCTGTCTGTACAAGATTGATACCTTCCACAATATTTTCGCTTCCCTGTGCCAGCCCTCTGATCTGTCTTCTCATTTTTTCGGATATAGCCAGTCCTGCTGCATCATCGGCAGCACGGTTGATCTTGTAGCCGGAAGACAGTTTTTCTGTAGATTTGCTCTTGCTATTTGTAGAAATGCCAAGCATCCTGCGGGCATTCATTGCCATAAGATTGTGTGATATTACCATAGATTATCTCCTCATATGTTAAATATGACAGATTAATATTTATAAATGGAAGTATTGAAAATACAATCCATTCCCCTGTTTATAATATCGGTAAGAAACTGTAAAAAGTTATATGATGAAATCATATTTTACATATGTATCATACGCAAAATAAAAAGAGCCGCGCAAATGATCGTAAGTGTGGTATAATCATTAGATGAATTGAGCTAATATTGCAGTATTGCATATTGAAAGAGAAAGGAACCGCGTGATGAAGTGGACAAAATTAATGATAAAGACAACTTCCGAGGCAGAGGATATCATCATCAGTACGATGTACGATCTGGGGCTGGAAGGTGCACAGATTGAGGATAAAGTGCCGCTTACCGCATGGGAAAAGGAGCAGATGTTCGTGGATATTCTGCCGGATGGACCTGCAGATGACGGCGTGGCATACCTGAGCTTTTTTGTGGAAGTACCGGAAGAAGGCGACGAAAAACTACAGCTGCCACAGGGACTGGATGGGGCAGCGGACAACTCTTACTTTCTGGTAAGCAGTGGGCAGGTAGTTGATCTGCCGAAGCTGATCGAGCGCATGCAGCAGGAGCTTGACGACCTGCGTATGTTCATGGATATCGGGGAAGGAACGATCACGGTTTCCGAGACGGAAGATAAAGACTGGGTCAATAACTGGAAAAACTTCTTCCATCAGTTTTATATTGATGACCTTCTGGTAACGCCGTCCTGGGAAGAGGTAAAGCCGGAGGATCAGGGCAGAAAGATACTGCATATCGATCCGGGCACGGCATTTGGGACAGGTATGCACGAGACAACACAGCTTTGTATCCGTCAGTTAAAGAAATATATCACACCGCAGACAGAGCTTCTGGATGTCGGAACAGGCAGTGGTATTCTGGCGATCGTAGCGCTGATGTATGGCGCCGGGCATGCGGTTGGAACGGATCTGGATCCGTGTGCAACGGAAGCGGTCAGGGAAAATATGGAAATGAATGGAATAGACCCTGCTAAATTTGAAATGATGATCGGCAATATCATTACGGAGAAGGAGATTCAGGATCGTGTCGGTTATGGAAAATATGATATCGTAGTAGCAAATATTCTGGCAGAGGTGCTTGTGCCTCTGATGCCGGTTGTGGCAAAATGCTTAAAGCCGGGCGGAACCGTCATTACCTCCGGAATCATCAACGGAAAAGAAGGGCTTGTGGCAGATGCCATGAAAGCCGCCGGTCTTACCGTCGTTGAGATCACCCAGCAAGGAGAGTGGATGCAATGTACCAGTTCTTTGTAGATCCGGGCGCGATCGGCGAAAAGCAGGTCGTCATCACCGGAAAAGATGTCAATCATATTAAAAACGTTCTGCGCATGAAGGTCGGCGAGGAGATCGCGGTCAGTAACGGCGTCGATGGCAGAGAATACAGATGCGGCATTTTGCAGATGACAGAAGATGCGGTGATCTGCGAACTGCGCTTTATCAAAGAAGACGGCGTAGAACTGCCTTCCAAAATTTATCTTTTTCAGGGACTTCCCAAGGCGGATAAGATGGAACTCATCATCCAGAAGGCAGTGGAGCTCGGCGTATACGAGATCATTCCGGTTGCGACAAAACGTGCGGTTGTAAAGCTGGATGCCAAGAAGGAAAAGAGCAAGCTTGCGCGCTGGCAGGCGATCAGTGAGGCGGCGGCAAAGCAAAGCAAACGTGCGGTTGTTCCGCAGGTACATTCTGTGATGAGCTTTGCACAGGCACTTGCCTGGGCGGATACGCTCGATGTCAGACTGATCCCGTATGAAATGGCGGAAGATATGGCAAAAACACGCAGTCTGATCGAAGAGATAAGACCCGGGCAGAGCATCGGCATTTTTATCGGTCCGGAAGGCGGATTTGCACCGGATGAGATCGAGCAGGCAATGGCACATGCCACGCAGCCGATCACGCTCGGCAAGCGGATCCTGCGGACGGAAACAGCCGGTATGACAGTGCTTTCGATTTTGATGTATACACTCGAAGGACAGGAACTGAAAGCGTAAAAAATGCATAAGATAAGATAGGACAAAAGCGGAAAGGAAGACGAAAATGGAAGTATATTTGGATAACTCCGCAACGACGAAGGTATATGATGAGGTCGTGCAGCTTACTTCAAAGATCATGTCTGAGGATTACGGAAATCCATCCAGCATGCATCAGAAGGGCGTGGATGCGGAAGTTTATGTGAAAGAAGCAAAAGAAAAGATCGCTAAGACACTGAAGGTACAGGAAAAGGAGATCTTCTTTACTTCCGGCGGTACAGAATCCGATAACTGGGCGCTGATGGGTGCAGCGAGTGCAAACAGCAGAGCGGGCAGACATCTGATCACAACCAAAATAGAACATCCTGCAATCCTGCAGACAATGGAATATCTGGAAAGCATCGGCTATGAAGTGACTTATCTGCCGGTCGATGAAAAAGGCGTTTTACGTCTGGATGCACTGGAGCAGGCGATCAGACCGGATACGATACTGGTATCCATTATGCATGTGAATAATGAAGTGGGTGCGATCCAGCCGATCGAAGAGGCCGGTGCACTGATCAAACGCATGAATCCGCATACGCTGTTCCATGTAGATGCGGTGCAGGGCTTTGGCAAGCTTCGTATTTATCCAAAGAAAAGTCATGTAGATATGCTTTCGGTGAGCGGACATAAGATCCACGGGCCAAAGGGTGTCGGCATTTTGTATATTGATGAACATGTGAAGATCAAACCGATCATTTTCGGCGGTGGTCAGCAGAAAGGAATGCGTTCTGGAACGGAAAATGTCCCGGGAATTGCGGGCATCGGCAAAGCGACGGAGTTGTCATATGCTAACCTTGATCGTGATGTGGAACGGTTATATGAACTGAAACGCTATTTTGAAGATGGGCTGCAGAAGCTGAGTGATGTTGTCATCAACGGTCCGCTTTATGAACAGGGAGCGCCGCATATTGTCAGTGCATCTTTTGCGGGTGTCAGAAGTGAAGTACTTCTGCATGCACTGGAGGATAAGGGCATTTATGTTTCCGCAGGCAGTGCCTGTGCATCCAATAAGCATACGGTCAGTGCTACGTTAAAGGCAATGGGCATCAGCCAGAATCTGCTGGATTCTACGATCCGTTTCAGCTTCAGCGTCTTTACAACCGCGGAGGAATTGGACTATACTTTACAGTGTTTATATGATATACTGCCGATGTTACGCAAGTATACAAGGTATTGAGCATAGAAAAGAAAGGGAAAATTATGTTTACAGCATTTTTGATAAAATATGCAGAGATCGGTGTCAAAGGAAGAAACCGGTATCTGTTTGAGGATGCACTGGTCGATCAGATCCGTTTTGCACTCAGCAAGATTGATGGTGAATTTGCCGTCCGCAAGACACAGGGTCGTATTTACGTGGATGCACAGTCTGCATTCGATTTTGATGAAACGGTAGAAGCACTGAAGAAAGTATTTGGTATTTCAGGTATCTGCCCGGTTGTTTATGTCGAGGATGAGGGATTTGAAAAGCTTTCCGAGACGATCGTGAATTATGTTAAGACAGTTTATCCGGAAGGCAATAAGACATTCAAGGTATGTGCAAGACGCGCCAGAAAGAATTATCCGATGCGCTCCATGGAGATCAACTGTGAGCTTGGCGGCGTCATTCTGGATGCATGCCCGGATATGAAGGTAGATGTGCATCATCCGGATTTTGAACTGAATGTGGAGATTAGAGAAAAGATCTATATCTATTCCGAGATCATTCCGGGACCGGGCGGAATGCCTGTCGGAACAGGCGGTAAAGCGATGCTCCTGCTTTCCGGCGGAATCGATTCCCCTGTTGCGGGTTATATGATCAGCAAACGTGGCGTGAAGCTGGAGGCAACTTATTTCCATGCACCGCCTTATACATCAGAACGTGCAAAACAGAAGGTTGTCGATCTGGCAAAATATGTTGCAGCCTATGCGGGACCGATCCGCCTGCACGTTGTAAACTTTACGGATGTACAGCTTGCCATTTATGAGAAATGCCCACATGATGAACTGACGATCATTATGCGCCGCTACATGATGCGGATCGCAGAAACGATCGCAAAAGAAACGGACTGCCTCGGACTTGTAACGGGCGAAAGCATCGGTCAGGTAGCTTCCCAGACGATGCAAAGTCTTGTTGCAACAAACGAAGTATGCGAGCTGCCTGTATACAGACCGCTGATCGCATTTGATAAGCAGGATATCGTGGATATTTCCGAAAAGATCAACACTTACGAAACATCTATTCTGCCGTTTGAGGATTGCTGCACCATTTTTGTGGCAAAGCATCCTGTTACCAAGCCGAATGTAAAGGTGATCAGAGGACATGAAAAGAATCTCGAAGGCACGGTAGAAGAGCTGGTTAAGACAGCACTTGAAACAAGAGAGATCATAGAGATTGAATAAAGAGTAGTGCTTAAAAAGTCTGGCATTATTCAGAAAATAAGATTGCTTTATGAGTATCAGAAAACCTTACCATTTTCAGTGCAGACAACCGAAAATGGTAAGGTTTTTTGTGCCTGTTATGCATAGACTATGATTTTATTTTGGCAACTGTAGGTTGCGAAAAAGAACCTTGAAATTGGTGGCAAAATAATATGGATTTTGTACAATAAAATAAATCATAGCAGGAGGTAATCTTTTATGAAATTATCTGAAAAAATAATAGAATTGCGCAAAGCAAATGGAATGACACAGGAAGAACTTGCAGCAAAGTGTAATGTAAGCAGACAATCCATATCCAAGTGGGAAGCGGATATTGCATTGCCGGAAACGGAGAAGCTGTTAATTTTGGGAGAAGTATTTCATGTTTCCATGGATGTGTTGTTAAAGGATGAATTGACACTGGGCGAAGTTAAGAAAGTACATAGTTGTGGAAATAATGCCGTTCAAGAAAAGAAACAGGAAGTATATGAAGGAGCATTGATTAAAGAAAGTGTAACAGATGATACCATTATTGATTTGCTGAATGTGCATAAGATTGAATTATGGAATACCGGTGGAAAGCCAAAGTATTGGACGGTATTGTTTTTTACCAGTGATAAAAAGGATTTTCCGGAGCAAATATCCAAAGTGATGGGGACTGATCCGGATAATGGCGGAAATTGGTATGTTGATTTTAAAGCGGGAAATTTGAAGTATATTGTTTTCAAAGATAAAATATTGAAATACCAGATTGGCAATCAGAAAGAAAAAGAGCATGTATGCGGCGAATGCCGGAAAATGGGAATTGCGGATGAGAAAATGGATTGGTCAGAATAGGGAGATGAATGGTATTTGATGATGTGGAATATTCTTAAAAGGGATGAGGTATGAGATGATAGAGTACGGAGCGGTTGACTGTTCTGTCTGGAGTGGTTATAATTGGAGCATAGAAAAGAAAAACGAGCAGCCTGGCTGCTCGTTTCAATCTTCTGTTTGAGGATCTCACAAAGTGAGATCAGATGCATTAAACTGTGTAGTTCTTTAAAACCTTCATAACATCTTCAGCATCGCCTTCAGCATGGATGTTTAAATCGATCGGCTTAGATAAATCTAAGCTGAAAATACCCATGATAGACTTTGCATCGATTACGTATCTTCCTGATACTAAATCAAAATCATAATCAAATTTTGTGATGTCGTTTACGAATGATTTTACTTTGTCAATTGAGTTTAATGAAATCTGTACTGTTTTCATTTGAATTACCTCCTTTTGTTTTAATACCTTCGCTTATTATACTAAAGAAAAGGGGATAAAAAGTCAATACGAAAACCATACAAAAAAAGTGAGGATAACAATGAAAAGTGTGGCATTACATAACCTGGGTTGTAAGGTCAATTCTTACGAACTTGACGTTATGCAGCAATATCTACAAAATAAAGGATATAAAATTGTTAATTTTAACCAAAAAGCGGACATTTATATCATAAATACGTGCACGGTAACAAACATTGCGGACCGGAAAAGCAGACAGATGCTGCATCGTGCCAAGAAGCAGAATCCGGATGCAATCGTTGTGGCAGTGGGCTGCTACGTGCAGACAAATGAGGCTGAGATCGAGAAGGATGACTGCATTGATCTGGCAATCGGAAATAACAGGAAAAATGAGTTGGTGGAGATCATAGAGGCTTATCTGGACAAGCGTCAAAGTCAGACGCCGGATGAGCAGACTACCGCATCATCGGGGAAGACGTCCGGTGTGGCACCGGACAAGACACTGGGTCACACTTCTGTGATCGATATCAATGCGGAAAAAGAATATGAAGAGATGCAGCTTGTACATACTGCAGAGCACACCCGTGCTTATATCAAAATTCAGGACGGCTGCAATCAGTTCTGCAGCTATTGCGTGATCCCATTTGCAAGAGGGCGTGTCCGTTCCAGAAAGCCGGAGCAAGTGGAAGAGGAAGTCAGAAGACTTGCAGAAGCCGGCTATCATGAGATTGTCCTGACAGGAATTCATTTAAGTTCCTATGGGCTGGACTTCCACGGCGAATCATACAATACGACCGGCGGACAGGGCAATGAGCAGGAGCTTTTGCAGCTGATCGGGCGGATCCATGCGGTAGACGGCATTACCCGTATCCGTCTGGGATCGTTAGAACCCCGTGTGATCACAGAAGCATTTGCAGGCGCGCTTGCAGCACTGCCAAAGGTCTGCCCGCATTTCCACCTGTCACTCCAGAGTGGCTGCGACGGTGTGCTGAAACGGATGAACAGAAGATATACGACAGAGGAGTTTGCCCGGAGCGTGGAAATCCTGCGCCGGGTGTACGAGCATCCTGCGATCACGACGGATGTGATCACGGGATTCCCGGGAGAAACCGAGGAAGAGTTTGCACAGACAGTTTCCTATCTTGAAAAGATCCGTTTTTTTGAGATGCATGTATTCCCTTATTCCAGAAGGGAAGGAACTGCAGCGGCTGATATGCCTGGCCAGCTCACAGAAAAAGAAAAGAAGCAGCGCAGCAGTGTACTGCTTGCCATGACTGCAAGACATTCTAAGGAATACCGGGAATATTATATCGGAAAAGAGCAGGAAGTGCTATTTGAGCAGTGCCATGAAATAGAAGGCAGACAGTATCTGACCGGGCATACACGCAACTATGTACGCGTGGCAGTTCCGGCGGAAGGAATCGATCCGGCAGAAATGACCAATCAGGAACGCATCTGCCGCCTGACAGGCTTTGCAGATGACGAGACCCTGCTCGGCACTTATTAAGAAAACAGGGAATTGTCAGTATCCCGGAATAATGCTATAATGTAATAAGCACAAAGAAAAACAAGCGACACCGAAGGTGGCATTTGTTTTTCTGTGCTTATTAACGAGCAAATATCCTGCGGAGCAGGATGAGGAGTGCGAAGCACGGATTTGCGAGTATGAAACAGGCGAAAGAAACAAGCGACACCGAAGGTGGCATTTGTTTTTCTGTGCTTATTAACGAGCAAATATCCTGCGGAGCAGGATGAAGAGTGCGGTATAAAGTCTTTTCAGGGCATGGGGGCAGCAGAAAAGACAGATCATGTAGAAATGTAGAAGGTGGGGTACCAATATGAAATACACAAAGGACGAGATCGCTGAGATTGATCGTGTAGCAAAAGAAACATCACAGGCAATCATGGAGCATTTCCCGAAGGATGCAGATTTCGAGATTGAAATGACGCTTGAAACAACAAACAGTGAGAATGGCAATCTGCTTCTGCGTGTAGATGCCAATACATTTGAGATCAGCATTGGCGAAAATTCCTTTAATTTCATGAAAAAAGCAAGCCTGTCCGATTCGACCATGTCGACGAAACAGCAGGAAATCACAGATTTAAAATATAAGTTTTTAAAGAGCGTGCTTGTGATCGGTCTGCCATCGTTAAATGCCAGACTGGAAAAGCAGGTAAAAGACAGACAGGCAATGCACGATTATATTATGAAGATCGGTGTGAGCGTCGGTATTGCCGTACAGCAGGCAGGGGCAAAGACAGTAAGCCCGGCTGCGGCAGTTTCCCGTCAGCAGGTAGATTACTATATCAACCTGATCAAGGAGCAGCTTACAAGACTGGCATTCAGCTCAGAGATCAATCCGACTACGAGAGGCAGTATCGTGATCCACGGAGAAAGCTCAGACCGTACGATCCGTATTGATGAAACAGTTTACGATTCTCTGACAAACCAGCAGTCTGTGCATGAAATCTATTATTATCTCGATACAAAAGAGATCAAATATTACGAAAATGGCAAGCATAAAAATATCAGTGATCTGTTTATGTCGATCACTGCTTCCGAGAAATACAAAAAGATCTTCAATGAGGTCAATCTGCTGCTGAAAAAAGAAGTTGTGATTGATAAAGATGTGGAAAATTTTGTGCAGTCACAGAAGCCGGTAGAGAACGAATTTTTGAAGCCGGAAATGAATTCCTTTAAGCAGACACATATGGAGTAGGTTACATAATACTTGAAAAAACACAGAAAAAGGGTTACAATACCAAAAACAGACAGGGGCGTGATGAAATGCAGGATTTGGGAAATACACAATATTTTAAAGTGGAAGTAGAGCCGGAAACAGGTGTGAAGGTCGTTCTTTCTACAGTATACGAGGCTTTGAGCGAAAAGGGATACAATCCGGTAAATCAGATCGTCGGTTATATCATGTCGGGAGATCCTACTTATATCACAAGCCATAAGAATGCCAGAAGCCTGATCATGAAGGTGGAACGGGATGAACTGGTAGAGGAAATGCTCAGAGAGTACATTAAAACGAATCATTGGAAATAGTGAGGATATACTATGCGTATTATGGGTTTGGATTTCGGATCAAAGACGGTGGGTGTTGCTGTAAGTGATCCGCTCGGACTGACAGCGCAGAGTCTGGAGATCGTTCGCAGAAAGTCTGAAAATAAATTGAGACAGACCTATGCCAGGATTGAAGAACTGGCAGCACAATATGAAGTGGAGAAATTTGTAGTAGGATTACCGAAGAATATGAATGCAACAGAAGGTGAGCGTGCAGAGAAGTCGCGTGCATTTGCAGATGCGCTTTTCCGTAGGACCGGGATCGAGGTGGTCATGTGGGACGAGAGACTCACAACTGTAGCAGCGGACAGGACAATGATGGAAGCAGGAATCCGCAGGGAAGACCGTAAAGAATATGTGGATGCCATAGCAGCTTCTTATATATTACAAGGGTATCTGGATTATCTTCAGAACCGGAAAGCGTAGATGACAGAATGACAGATGGAAATAACCTGGAAAAGGTTGAATTCATACCGGATGTAGAGGGAGAAAAAGTACAGTTTTATGTGTTGGAGCGGACACGCCTCGGTGGTGTGGATTATCTGCTCGTGACAGATCAGCCGGATGGGGATGCGCAGGCGCTGATCTTAAAGGACATTACAGAAAATGACGGGGACGAAAGCGTTTACCGTATTGTATCAGACGATAAAGAACTGGATGCAGTAGCAGCAGTTTTTGAAAATATGCTGGATGATATTGAATTCGTGGAAGACGAAGAAGAATAAGACCGGCAGACAAAATTTAAATTATTAATAAAACAAAGAGAGTACTTTGTACAATTCTATGGATGAAAGGCTTGCCGTTCCATGACCGGGAAAGACGAACTGGCAGCGTGTGTGCATAGTATTTTACCGGGAGACTTTCTTTGCGTTTCAAGAATGTGGAGGAAAAACAATTGAATAAGAAACAAACAGAAAGTCCGTCAAAGCTCAAGATCATACCGCTTGGAGGTCTGGAGCAGATCGGGCTGAATATTACTGCCTTTGAATATGAAGACAGTATTATTGTGGTGGACTGCGGTCTGGCATTTCCGGAGGATGATATGCTCGGAATCGATCTGGTTATCCCGGATGTAACGTATCTGAAGGAAAATGCGGATAAGGTAAAGGGCTTTATGATCACACATGGACATGAGGATCATATCGGCGCACTTCCTTATGTACTCAAGGAACTGCCTGTTCCGATCTATGCGACAAAGCTGACAATGGGTATCATTGAAAACAAGCTGACAGAGCATGGACTGGAAAAAGCAACAAAGCGTAAGGTTGTCAAATTCGGACAGCATATCAATCTGGGACAGTTCCGGGTAGAATTTATCAAGACAAACCACAGTATTGCGGATGCAGCAGCGCTTGCCATTTATTCACCGGCGGGAATTGTCGTGCATACAGGTGATTTTAAAGTGGATTATACACCGGTATTCGGGGATTCCATTGATCTGCAGCGTTTTGCGGAGCTTGGAAAGAAAGGCGTTCTGGCACTGATGTGCGACAGCACAAATGCGGAAAGACCGGGCTTTACCCCTTCTGAGAGAACAGTCGGTGTGACATTTGACAATATTTTCTCGGAGCATACCAATACAAGACTGATCATTGCAACATTTGCATCCAATGTGGATCGTGTGCAGCAGATCATCAATTCCGCTTATAAATACGGACGTAAGGTTGTTGTCGAAGGACGCAGCATGGTCAATATCATTGATACAGCCACAAAGCTTGGTTATATCAATATTCCGGATAATACGCTGATCGATATCGAACAGCTCAAAAATTACCCGGATGAAAAAACAGTCATTATCACAACGGGAAGTCAGGGCGAAAGTATGGCTGCTCTTTCCCGTATGGCATCCGGAATGCACCGGAAGATCTCGATCGGACCGCTTGATACGGTTATCTTCTCGTCAAATCCGATTCCGGGAAATGAAAAAGCGGTTTCCAAGGTGATCAACGAACTGTATGCCAAAGGTGCAGATGTTATATTTGAAGATGCGCATGTATCCGGACATGCCAGACAGGAAGAGATTAAACTGATTTATTCCCTGGTACAGCCGAGGTATTCTATTCCGGTACATGGTGAGTATCGCCATCTGAAAGCGCAGGCAAATCTGGTGCATAAGCTGGGCATGGATAAGGATAACATCTTTATTCTGCATTCAGGTGATGTGCTGGAGCTTTCGGAAGAAGCGGCAAAGGTGACCGGAAAGGTTCCGGTCGGCTCTATCTTTGTAGACGGTCTCGGTGTCGGTGATGTTGGTAATATCGTTATCCGCGACAGACAGCATCTGGCGGAAGACGGTATTCTGATCGTTGTCGTTGCACTGGACTGCGAAAATAATGTCGTGGTTTCCGGCCCGGATATTGTTTCAAGAGGATTTGTCTATGTGAGAGAATCCGACGAGCTTCTGGACGGCGCAAGAGACATTGTGTCGGATGTACTGGATGACTGCATCGACAGAAACATCTCCGACTGGGGAAGAATGAAAAATGCAATGAAAGATTCGCTGAATGAATATTTCTGGAAGAAGACAAAACGTCGCCCGATGATCCTGCCTATTATCATGGAGGTGTAGGCTATGCTCGAAATACAGAAAGAACTGGATCAGTTTATTCTGACGATCAAAAACACGCAGGTATACAAAGAGTACCAACTGCAGAAAAGCAAGGTAAAAGAAAATCCGGATCTGAAAAGACAGCTGGATCAGTTCAGAATGAGAAATTATGAGCTGCAGACAAAGCATTGCCCGGATAATCTGTATGATGAAATGGACTGCTTCCAGAGAGAGTACGAGCAGTTCCGGGAAATCCCGCTGGTGCATGATTTTCTGGCAGCGGAGCTTGCGCTCTGCCGCCTGGTACAGGAAGTATCGGATGGTGTGATGCGCGCGGTAGCGGAGGATTTTGAATGATGTCAGGGGCAAAAGTCAAAAACCACGATGTGCTTGCACAGGAGTGGTTTTATGACTTGTTGCCCCGCCCGGGCATGAGCATAAAAGTGGAGCGGAGCTTGCCGGGCAGGATTGTGAGAGCGCGCAGCACGGAACAATCCGTATGACATTATTGATACAGATAATATCGTGCATTGCAGATGCATGATACGGAGGAAGGAACTGTAATGAAAGCAAAGCAAGTGACCGGAGCGGTTTTTAATATGATATTCCGACTGGTGCTGTCCATCATCATTATACTGGTGGTATACAGACTTGCCATGTATTCCTATCATCTGGGTTATATGGTATTTGCGGATGTGGCAAAGGAAGCGGAGCCGGGCAGAGATATCACGATCGCCGTAGATACAGAGGATAGCACGATGGATGTTGCAAAGACGCTGGAAAACAGAGGGCTGATAGATGATGCAAGAGTATTTTTCCTGCAGGAAATGCTGTCAGAATACCGTGGTAAGATCCAGCCGGGCGTTTATACGCTCAATACATCTATGACGGCTGAAAAGATGCTGGCGGAAATGGCGGCAAACGCACCTTCCGATGACAAAGAGTCTGAAGACGCACAAACGACGGATACGGAAAATACGAATGCATCGGATGATGTCTCAGATGGCGTTTCAGATGCTGCGGAGGATACGCCGGCAGCAACAGATACGCAGTCTGCGGAGTCAGACAGCGAGGATGTACAATGATAGTAGATCAGAGATATGTGGATTATATCAATTCACTGGAAAAGGAGCTTCCGCCATATCTGGAAGAACTGGAACAGTATGCACTTCAGACGGAAGTGCCGATCATCCGAAAAGAGATGCAGAGCTTTTTGAAAACACTGCTTAAGATGAATAAACCGAAGCAGATCCTGGAGGTGGGAACTGCTATCGGTTTTTCTGCATTACTGATGAAGGAATTTATGCCGGCGGATGGGCAGATCACAACGATCGAGAAATATGAGAAGAGAATACCGGTCGCCAGAGCAAATTTTGAGGCGCACGGAGATGGAAGGATCACGCTTCTGGAAGGAGATGCCATGGAAATTCTGGCAGGACTTACCGGAAGCTACGACATGATCTTTATGGATGCGGCAAAAGGACAGTATATCCATTTTATGCCGGATGTGCTCAGGCTGCTGGCACCGGGCGGTGTATTATTGTCTGATAATGTGCTGCAGGATGGGGATATCATCCAGTCCCGCTATGCGGTAACAAGAAGAAACCGTACGATCCATACGAGAATGCGGGAATATTTATATGAACTGAAAAACAACGAAGCGCTTGTGACCTCTATCATACCACTCGGAGATGGGATTGCGCTTTCGGTAAAGAAGGATAAGTAAAATGAGAAAACCAGAATTATTGATTCCGGCAAGCAGTCTGGAAGTATTAAAAACAGCAGTTATATTTGGTGCGGATGCGGTATATATCGGCGGAGAGACATTTTCCCTGCGTGCAAAGGCGAAGAATTTCAGCCACGAAGATATGAAAGAAGGCATTGCATTTGCGCATGCCCATGGCGTCAGAGTACACGTAACGGCAAATATTCTGGCACATAATTACGATATGGAGCCTGCCAGAAACTATTTTCAGGAACTGGCAGAACTTGCACCGGATGCGATCATCGTGGCAGATCCGGGCATGATCATGCTGGCAAAAGAAAACTGCCCGGATATTGAGATCCATTTAAGCACACAGGCAAACAATACCAACTACATGACTTATCGTTTCTGGTACGGGCAGGGCGTAAAACGTGTGGTATCCGCAAGGGAATTATCTTTGAAGGAGATCAAAGAGATCCGGGAACAGATCCCTGAAGATATGGAGATCGAGAGTTTTATCCATGGTGCTATGTGTATTTCTTATTCCGGCAGATGCCTGCTCAGTAATTATTTTACAGGCAGGGATGCCAACCGCGGTGCCTGCACCCATCCTTGCAGATGGAAATATGCAGTAGTGGAAGAATCCAGACCGGGCGAGTATATGCCTGTTTATGAAAATGAAAGAGGCACTTATATTTTCAACTCCAAGGACCTTTGCATGATCGAGCATATCCCGGAAATGATCGATGCGGGAATCGACAGCTTTAAGATCGAGGGCAGAATGAAAACGGCTCTTTATGTGGCAACAGTTGCGAGAACATACCGGAAAGCGATCGATGCCTGCCTGGAATCAAAAGAAGCATACGAAGCGATCCTGCCATGGTGCAGGGAAGAAATTTCCAAATGTACCTATCGCCAGTTTACAACGGGATTTTATTTTGGCAGACCGGATGAAAATACACAGATCTACGACAGCAATACTTATGAGCAGGAGTATATTTATCTCGGTATCGTGGAAGATGCAGAAGCTGCACAGGAAAATGCGGGAAGTATCGTATCCATTACACAGCGTAATAAGTTCAGTGTCGGAGAGACGATCGAGATTATGAAGCCGGATGGCAGCAATGTACAGACGACCGTATTGTCTATTGTAAATGAAGAAGGACAGGAGCAGGAAAGTGCACCGCATCCGCAGCAGAAGCTCCGCGTTTTGCTTAGTGAGAAAGCTTCTCATTATGATCTTCTGCGCAAAAAAGCATGTGCAACAAGCTGATCCTGGTTGTGCAATATAGACATTTGGCGGCAAAAATTCTGCAAATGTTTTAGAAAATTCGACCAATTTTTGAAAAATAGAAAAATGGGTATTGAAATTTAAAAAAAATAAGAGTATCTTAATAGCAACGAAAGGAATCTTTCGAAAATAAGATAACTTGAACGATGATGTTCCAAACGGTAGTTTTGGAACATTTTTTTGTATCAGGGAAATTTGATATAAAGCACAAAAAGAACGTTATCAAGTATCTAATATAAAAAAGAAAGGGAGATATGAAATGAGCGGAGTTACAAATGTGGAAGAAATTTTCGGTAAAAACGTGTTCACACTTGGTAAGATGAAGGAACGTCTGCCAAAGGATGTGTACAAGGAAGTGAAAAAGGTCATGGATCAGGGCGGAGAGCTTTCCATGGCAGCAGCAAATGTTGTTGCAAAAGCAATGAAGGACTGGGCATGTGAAAATGGTGCAACACATTACACACATTGGTTCCAGCCACTGACAGGAATCACGGCAGAAAAGCATGATGCTTTCGTTTCACATCCGGATGAAGCCGGTAAGATGATCACAGAGTTTTCCGGAAAGGAACTGATCAAGGGCGAGCCTGATGCATCTTCATTCCCGTCAGGTGGTCTGAGAGCAACTTTCGAAGCAAGAGGTTATACAGCATGGGATATCACAAGCCCTGCATTCTTAAAAGAAGCTTCAACAGGCGTGATCCTCTGTATCCCGACAGCCTTCTGTTCTTATACAGGTGAGGCACTGGATAAAAAGACACCACTGCTGCGTTCCATGGAAGCTGTATCCAAACAGGCACTTCGTATCGTCCGTTTATTTGGAAATACAACAGCAACAAAAGTAACTGCATCCGTAGGACCGGAGCAGGAGTACTTCCTTGTTGACGAGAATCTGTATAAAAAGAGATCTGACCTGATGTTTGCAGGCAGAACCTTATTTGGCGCACCTGCTCCAAAAGGACAGGAAATGGAAGATCACTATTTCGGTGTTATCCGTGAACGTGTCGGCGCATACATGAAGGATCTGAATGAAGAACTTTGGAAATTAGGTGTTACGGCAAAAACACAGCATAATGAAGTAGCTCCTGCACAGCATGAGCTGGCTCCGATCTATGAAACAGCCAATATCGCAGTTGACCACAACCAGCTTGTTATGGAGACAATGAAACGTGTCGCTGTACAGCATGGCCTGAGATGTCTGCTGCATGAGAAACCATATGCAGGCGTCAATGGTTCCGGTAAGCATGACAACTGGTCCATTACAACAGATGATGGCATGAACTTACTTGAGCCGGGTGATACACCAAATGAAAATATCCAGTTCCTGCTTGTACTTGCCTGCATCATGAAAGCGGTTGACAAACATGCAGATCTGCTCCGCCAGTCCGCATCCGATGTCGGAAACGACCACAGACTTGGGGCAAACGAAGCACCGCCGGCAATTATTTCCATGTTCCTCGGTGAACAGCTTGAGGATGTAGTAAAACAGCTTGTAGAAACAGGTAATGCTGCTTCCTGCAAAGAAGGCGGTAAGCTGGAGACAGGTGTATCCACACTGCCTGATCTGGATAAAGATGCAACAGACCGTAACCGTACTTCGCCATTTGCCTTTACAGGTAATAAGTTTGAATTCCGTATGGTTGGTTCCGCTGATTCCATCGCCGGCCCGAATACAACACTGAATGCAATCGTAGCGGAAGCGTTCTGTGAAGCTGCTGACAGACTGGAAAAGGCAGAAGATTTTGAAACAGCAGTACATGATCTGATCAAAGAATACATGACAGAGCACCAGAGAATCATCTTCAATGGAAACGGCTATTCCGATGAGTGGGTAGTAGAAGCTGAGAAACGCGGACTTCCAAATATCAAATCCATGATCGAAGCTGCTTCTACACTGACAAGTGAGAAGGCAGTCGCACTGTTTGAGAAGTTCGGTATTTATACAAAGGCAGAACTGGAATCCCGTGAAGAGATCATTTATGAAACATATGCAAAGACGATCAATATCGAAGCACTGACCATGATCGACATGGCAGGCAAGCAGATCATCCCTGCAGTTGTGAAATATACAAAGACACTGGCAGATACCGCAAATGCCATCAAGGCAGCAGGCGGAGACGCAAGCGTACAGACAGAGCTTCTGGCTGATGTTTCCACAAAACTTGCAGCAATGCAGAAGGCACTCAACAAGCTGGTAGCTGACGAGAAAGAAGCAAGTGCTATGGAAGATGTAAAGGCACAGGCATTCTTCTACAAAGATACGATCAAGGCTACTATGGATGAGCTGAGAAAACCTGCTGATGAGCTGGAAATGATCGTTGACAAAGACGTATGGCCGATCCCGACCTACGGCGAGTTAATGTTCGAGGTATAGAATTCCTTTTGGATGTTATGAAATGAAGTGTATAAATGTGCGGAAACAGCTTGTTTCCGCGCATTTCCTTCTATAAAAAAGAGAAAATAAAAAATAATCAAAAAAATTTGAAAAAGTACTTGCATAATAAAAAAACATTTGCTATAATCAATTTCGTTGTGATGGGCTATCGCCAAACGGTAAGGCAACGGACTCTGACTCCGTCATTTCAAGGTTCGAATCCTTGTAGCCCAGCTTTTGGAAGCCCGGTTGAATTTCAACCGGGCTTTTTGTAGCCCAGAAGAAAACCAAGCACGAGCGAAGCGAGTATTTGGTTTTATCTGGGCGTACAACGAGAAAATCGAAGAGCACGAAGTGCGGCTGCTGTGATAACAGCAGGATTTTCGAGTATGTGTGAAAATCACGTGAAAAATGAAAGCAGCGAAGCTGCGACGCTACGAAGTAGCGGATTTTTCGAGTCTGGTAAGAACAAAACAAAATCTCGAGCGAAGCGAGGTAAACCAATGTATTCATTCAACAGCAGAGTGCGTTACAGTGAAGTAAATAAAGATGGCAGGCTGAAGCTTGTATCACTGCTGGATTATTTTCAGGACTGCTCCACGTTTCATTCCGAGGATGCGGGGATGGGAACGGAATACCTGGCAGGACAGGGACTGGCATGGGTACTGAATTTCTGGCAGATCGATGTCATGAGGTATCCGCAGCTTTGCGAACAGATCACGATCGAGACATGTCCCTATGCATTTAAAGGCTGTCTGGGCTTTCGTAATTTTGATATGCTTGATGAGCAGGGAAACAGGATAGCCGTTGCCAATACGCTCTGGACACTTCTGAATCTGCAGTCCATGCGGCCGGCAAAGCCGACGGAAGAAATGCTGCAGGCTTACAGCATTTCTTCAAAGCTTCCAATGGAATATCTGTCACGGAAAATTCCGGTAGAAGGAGAGGGAGAGAGACAGGATGAGGTGCTTGTCCGGAAACATCATCTGGATACCAATTACCATATGAACAACGGACAGTATGTTGCTGTGGCGTCGGATCTTCTGCCTGAGAATTTTGAGGTGAACCGGCTGATGGTCAGCTATCATAAATCTGCGGTGCTGGGAGACATTCTGTATCCGGTCATTTACGGAAAAGGAACAGAGGAAGTGACTGTTGTATTGGAAACGGAAGAACACAGCCCTTATGCGATTGTAAAATTTAACGGAATACTGAGCAAACAGGAGAATCGGGTTCCGGTTGTGGGAAAGATATTGTAAGTTAAGAAGGAAAGCAGGCTAATATGATATTTGGAAAGAAACAGACACTTGTCATGATAAAAAGGGTTGAATTCGGTATTTATCTGGCAGAGACAATGAAGGATGCGGAAAACAAAGTGCTTTTGCCGAAAAAACAGGTTCCGGCAGATATGGAAGTGGGAGATCCGATCGATGTGTTTTTATACAAGGATTCCAATGACCGCCCGATCGCGACGGTGAAGGAGCCAAAGCTGACACTCGGACAGGCAGCAAGGCTGCGTGTCGTATCCGTCGGAAAAGTGGGTGCTTTCCTGGACTGGGGACTGGAAAAGGATCTGTTTCTGCCATATAGAGAGCAGACAACACAGGTAAAAGCAGGCGACGAAGTGATCGCTGCCCTGTATCTGGATAAGAGTGAACGCCTCTGTGCAACTATGAAGGTGTATCCTTATCTGCAAAAAGAAAGTCCCTATCAGAAAGATGATGTTGTGACCGGTATGGTATATGAGATCAGTCATAATTTCGGGGCGTTCGTAGCGGTGGATGACAAGTATTCCGCGCTGATCCCGAAAAAAGAACTGTACGGAGAACTTCATGTGCTTCAGCAGATCAGTGCGCGCGTGACCGGTGTGAAGGAAGACGGTAAGCTGGATCTTGGAATCCGGCAGAAGGCACATCTGCAGATGAGTGAGGATGCGGATAAAGTACTGTCTCTTTTGCGGGAAAAGAAGGGGTTTTTACCGTTGCACGATAAATCCTCTCCGGAACAGATCCGGGAAACGATCGGTATGAGTAAAAATGAATTTAAGCGTGCGATCGGACATCTTTATAAAGAACATCTGATCATGCTGGAAAGTGACGGAATCCGGTTAAAGAAGTAAAAGAATACTTTTCTTTTGGCAAAATATAGATTATACTGAGACTGTAAAGTGTACATGAATATTTAAAAAAAGGAGAATGAAAAATGAAGATCCAGAATATTACAAACATTGAAAAATTTTTTGAAGTAGTTGACAGCTGTGAAGGCAAGGTTGAGCTTGTAACGGGAGAAGGCGACAGACTGAATTTGAAATCAAAGCTTTCCCAGTACGTTTCCATGGCAAAGCTTTTTTCTGACGGTACGATTTCAGAGCTGGAGCTGCTGGCATATGAGCCGGAAGATATCAATAAGTTAGTAAACTTCATGATGAACAACTAAGAGCCGCATGAATCCGAAAAAGGTTAATTGGCTGTTTTTGACAACATTGCTTGTGGAAGCGGCGGTCATGGCGTTTATGTATCTGTGCAGTGATATTTCACTGGGAATTATAGAAAGTCTTCTGCTCAGTCAGTTGATCGTACTGGTTCCGGCTGTCTTGTTCCTGCTTGGGACAAGGACGGATCCTGGCAGGCTGATCGCCCATAACAGACCGAAATTTACCACGACGCTTCTGGTCGTGGTATTTACCTTTCTGTGTATGCCTGCGATCATAGCGGTAAATGCATTTTCCATGCTGTTTGTGGATAATGAGGTCGCCGGGCTGCAAAGCTATATGTTGTCAGTACCGTGGTGGCAGATTCTGCTTATGGTCGGTATTATAGGACCGGTCAGTGAAGAATTTGTGTTCCGGGGCGTCATCTATCATGGCTATAAGACAAGCCAAAGGTTTGTCGGTTCCATGCTGTTATCGGCGCTTTTATTTGGACTTACCCACTTGAATTTCAATCAGATGAGCTATGCGGTGTTGGTGGGTATAGTCAGTGTACTGCTGTTAGAGGGCAGCGGCAGTATCTTTTACAGTATGCTGTTCCATATCTGTATTAACACGACAAATGTTGTGCAGATGCTGGTGCAGAAGGCACAGGGCACTATCATGAGTCAGGAAGAGAGCATGGCATATATTGAGCGGACGGTGCAGATGCCTTATAAACAGGCGTTGGCGGTTTCTGTATCGGTCTACGCGGTGATCGCTGCAGGTGCGGCGGCACTTGCAGGTTGTCTGCTTTACCTGATCGTGAAAAAAGAAAACAGAGTGCAGCATATGCAGCAGCTGCTGCATGGAAATACGGGAGAGAAAAGGACAAAACTGATTTCTGTTCCGCTGGTCATTTCTGTTGTGCTTTGCCTCCTATATATGACAGCAGATGTATTTTGGGGTTAAAGGTGAAACTAATATGAGAAAAATGCAGGTATTGGGCATAGAACTGCAGGATCATACCGTGCGTGAGGCAATGAAAAAAACGGATGCCTTTCTGCGTGACGGAAAAGTCAGTACGATTGCCTATATTACGATGCGTGGTCTGATGGAAGCGGAGGAATCGCAGGAAAGACAGGACTTCTTAAGAGAGCTTGATCTTACTGTTCCGGCAGACAGCGATATTTTGCGTGCGGCCGGCATTGCAACGCGAAACAGAGTGAGAGAAGTAGATAACGATGAGTTTCTGACGGAATTTCTGCGGAAGATTGTCAGAGGCAGACAGACGGTATATTTGTTGACAAGTACACAGGGGCAGCTTCAGCTGCTTCGGGATGGCCTTCTCAGTTATCAGGAGAATCTGCGGATCATAGGAAGCTATTCTCTGGATGAGCTGGAGCAGGATGACGATTATCTGGTAAATGAGATCAATGTAGAGACACCGAATGTACTCATCACGAATATTTCATCCCCACAGCGAGAGGCTTTTTTTGAAGCAAACCAGATGAAGCTGAATGTGGAAGTCTGGCTGATGCTGAAGGATGAGGTAGTCCACAGCAACAAACATAAAGGATTGTTTTGGATATTACATGACAGAGTTGTCCGTAAGCTCTTTAAACACAAAGTAGTACAGTACTTAAACCATGAAAAAGAATCATAAGGCTTCGGGAGGGAAAGCAGATGCATTTCTTCCGGAGTCTTTTGTTTTGCCGGGTGACGAGAAAAATGCACGCATTTATGCGGTGCATTTGACGACCGTTGATCAGAGCGGGATTTGCAGAGCACATCCTGTTTCTGCGTGACAGAATTTGTGAAATGAAAAGGTAAAAAATGCATAAAAAAATAGGGGAAATTGGTGGATTTTTTTGTGGATATATATTAAAATAAAAAAAGCAATATGCAAAAGGCTATTGAGAAGGTATCTATCTTTGTGAAAAATGTATAACTATCCGACGGGGATAGGTGGGAAAAGGAGCGGGGCTATGATTTCAAATCAAATTCTGCAGAATACGTTAGACGGATTAAAAGCAATTTCACGTGTTGATTTTGCAGTCATTGATACAGACGGAAAGACGATTGTTTCCACAACGGAAAATGAGCTGGAATATCCGGTGGCAGTGGTTGATTTTGTAAAATCACCGGCGGACAGCCAGGAGGTTTCCAAATACCAGTTCTTTAAGATTTATGATGAACAGGTTGCAGAATATGTGCTGGTCGCTATCGGCTCCGGAGAGGATGTCTATATGATCGGTAAAATGGCAACATTTCAGATCCAGAATCTGATGGTTGCATATAAAGAGCGGTTTGATAAGGACAACTTTATCAAAAACCTGCTTCTGGACAACCTGCTTCTGGTAGATATTTACAGCCGGTCCAAAAAGCTGCGTATTAAGATGGAAGCACCGCGTACCGTAATGATCATTGAAGCGGGCGAGGGAAAAGATGCCAATTCTGTGGAAGTGATCAGAGAATGTCTGGGCAACGGAAACCGCGATTTCATTACCGCTGTGGATGAAAACAGCGTGATCGTTGTCAAAGAGATATTGGAAGAAGTGCCAAAGGCAGAGCTGGAGCGTGTGGCAAAGAGCATCATTACGACGCTGGAGAAAGAAGGGGCGTCGGATGTACATATCGCATATGGCAGTATTGTCGGAGAACTGAAGGAAGTCAGCCGTTCTTACAAGGAGGCCAAGATGGCACTGGATGTTGGCAAGATCTTTTTCGGTGAAAGAGAGATCATGGCATACAGCGAGCTTGGTATAGGGCGTCTGATTTATCAGCTTCCGATTCCGTTGTGCAAGATGTTCATCCGCGAGATCTTTGGTAATAAGAGCCCGGATGATTTTGATGAAGAAACCGTTGTGACGATCAATAAGTTCTTTGAAAACAGTCTGAATGTTTCGGAGACCTCAAGACAGCTGTTTATCCACCGTAACACACTGGTGTACAGACTGGATAAGCTGCAGAAGTCAACAGGACTGGATCTGCGTGTTTTTGAGGACGCGATCACTTTTAAGATTGCCATGATGGTAGTCAAATATATGAAATATATGGAAACATTTGAGTATTGATAAACGAGGAGAGAGTCTCATGATAACACTGGAAAATGTAAGTAAAGCATATTCGACAGGAGCACCGGCACTGAATAATGTCAGCCTGAAGATTGAAGCGGGAGAATTTGTTTTTGTCGTAGGAGACAGCGGTTCCGGTAAATCAACACTGATCAAGCTGCTTTTGCGGGAACTGCTTCCGACTTCCGGGAAAATAATGGTAAATGACATTGATGTGGCAAGCCTGCGTCATAAACAGATTCCGAAATACCGCAGAAAGCTTGGCGTGGTATTTCAGGATTTCCGTCTTCTGAAAGATAGAAATGTATATGAAAATGTGGCGTTTGCACAGCGTATTGTGCAGACACCGTCTAAGGAAATCAAAAAAAATGTTCCGTCCATTCTTTCGACAGTAGGACTGGCGGGCAAATATAAGGCAAGGCCGAAGCAGCTGTCCGGTGGTGAGCAGCAGCGTGTTGCACTGGCAAGAGCTCTTGTGAATAATCCACCGATCCTTCTGGCAGATGAGCCGACCGGAAATCTGGATCCGAAAAACTCATGGGAAATCATGAAGCTTCTGGAAGAGATCAATGAGAGAGGCACAACGGTTCTGGTTGTAACGCACAACCGGGAAATCGTAAACGCAATGAAGAAACGTGTTATTACAATGAACAAAGGCGTTATTGTGAATGACGAGAAGGAAGGTACATACATCGATGAGATTTAGTACATTAATCTATACAATAAAGCAGGGTATTGTTAATATATTCCGTAATAAATGGTATTCACTTGCCTCTATGGCAACGATCAGCGCGTGTTTGTTCATGTTCGGCATTTTTTATTCGCTTGTGGCAAACTTCCAGTACATTGTAAAGGAAGCGCAGGACGGCGTTGCGGTTACGGTATTTTTTGAGGAAGGGATCAGTGATGAGAGGATCGCAGAGATCGGATCGCTGATTGAAAAAAGAGCAGAAGTATCCCATGTTAATTTTGTATCGGCAGATGCAGCATGGGAAAGCTTCAAGGATGATTATCTCGGAGAATATGCAGATGGCTTCGGGGATGACAATCCATTGCCGAATTCGGCAAACTATGAGGTGTATCTGAATGATGTATCCATGCAGGATTCCCTGGTAACTTATGTGGAATCTCTTGATGGTGTCAGGAGGGTTAACCGTTCTGAGGTAACAGCCAATACCCTTTCCGGTATGAATAAACTGATCGGTTATGCATCGGCGGGTATTATCGCTATCCTGCTTGCCGTATCCATTTTCCTGATCAGCAATACGGTTACGATCGGTATTTCTGTCCGCAAGGAGGAAATTAATATCATGAAATATATAGGAGCGACGGACTTTTTTGTCAGAGCGCCGTTTGTGATCGAAGGTATTTTGATCGGTCTTGCGGGATCTGTTCTGCCGCTTGCTATCATTTATGTGATCTATAATAATGTGATCGCATATGTATCAACCAGATTTTCCATGCTGTCACAGCTTCTGAAATTCCTGACGGTAGATCAGGTATTTCAGGTGCTGATGCCAATTTCGCTGATCATCGGTATCGGTATCGGTTTCTTTGGCAGTTTTTCAACAGTACGAAAGCATATCCGGGTATGATGCAGGTTTAATACAGGATAGGAAAAGGTAAGGTATTTAGGAAATGGTAAGGAAAAAAGGTGTAATTGGGGCAATTATGGCAGCGGTTTTGCTCATTGGTGCAACAGGAACTGCTTTTGCGGCGCCGGAATCGGCAGACAGTCTGGATGACGCGATCAATAAAGGAACGGATGCACTTTCGGATGCACAGGATGAAAAGAAACAGCTGCAGTCCAATCTGAGTGCGGCGCAGGCAATGAAAAAGGAACTGGAAAATGCCAAGACCGCACTGACCGGTGATGTAGTGGAGCTGGATTCCCAGATGAGTGAAGTTTCCAACGATCTGTTAGAGGTACAGAACCTTCTGGACACAAAGGAAGCGGAGCTGGAAAAGACAACAAAGGAACTTGCACAGGCAAAAATCGATGTGGAAAAACAGTATGAGGACATGAAGCTCCGCATTAAGTTTATGTATGAAAACGGTACGATGTCTTATATCCAGATCCTGCTCAGCAGTGGCAGCTTCAGCGAACTTTTGAATAAAGCAGAATATATTGAGCAGGTATCTGAATATGATAGAAATATGCTTCAGACATATCAGGATAACCGGGATAAGATCACAAGGCTGGAAAAGGATCTGAAGGACCAGAAAGAAGTACTGGAACAGGTTAAGGGTGATGTGGAAGCGAAGCAGACGGAGATGGCAGGTCTGATCTCAGATAAGCAGTCGGAGATCGAAGGCTATGAAAGTGATATCCAGAATAAAGAAGAAGCGATCAAAGAATATGAAGCTATGATTGCAGAGCAGGATTCCACCATCAAGGCACTGGAGGCTTCTGTGGCTGCAGCGAAGGCAAAACGGGCGCAGATGACGGTATCCGACAACAGTGCAAATGCCGCAGACCAGCCGCATTACGGCGGTGGCGCATTTGTATGGCCGGCTCCATCTTATACAAGAATTTCAGACGACTATGGATACAGGACACATCCGATTCTGGGTATACAGCAGTTTCACAGTGGTGTGGATATGGCAGCACCGAGCGGTTCTTCCATTCTGGCGGCAGCGGATGGTACCGTTGTTGCAGCTACTTATAATGCAACAATGGGTAATTATGTGATGATCGATCATGGAAACGGACTTTATACGATTTATATGCATGCATCTGCCCTTTATGTATCAAGCGGACAGTCTGTCAGTGCAGGCAGTACGATCGCTGCGGTCGGTTCAACGGGACGAAGCACAGGTGCGCATCTGCACTTCAGCGTACGCCAGAACGGAAGCTACGTCAGCCCATGGAACTACTTGTAAACCTGCAGAGCCGTGTAACCGCATCGGATTTCTGAGGAGCAAGCTTGCTTGCGGAGCAGAAAATCGATGCGGTTATGGGGCGAGCAGCCCACATGAGCAAAAGGAGCCGCGGAGCGGCGAGTTTGCGAATGAGGCTCTGCAGGAGAAGAAAGACGGCGAGCAGCCTATATGAAATAGTGAATCAAGGGAAGGGAAATCAAATTGGAAGAGAATAGGCAGGAAGTAGAAAACGAACAGAATACAGCGTCAGATCAGGAAGTTCTGGAGCGGATCGAGAAAAAGAGGCGTCGGACAGCCCGCTATAACTTTTTTGCGCTGGGTGTTCTGGTAGGGCTTCTGGTCGCTTTTTTACTGACTGTTGTACTTGTGGGTGGCGGTATTCTGAATCCGGGCACACAGCTGGCAGCAGGAGCGGTGTCAAAGACGGATGATACGGTTCTGACAAATGAAGTAAAAAATAAGATCGGACTTCTCGAAGACAGTATTCATGAATATTATCTGGGGGATACGACAAACGAGGATCTGGAGACAGGGATTTATAAGGGTATGGTCGATGCGCTCGGTGATCCGTATTCCGAATATTATACACCGGATGAGCTCAATACCCTGCGGGAAAGCACAGAGGGCATTTACTATGGTATCGGTGCATATATCGGTATTGACGGAGAGACGGAATATTGTAAGATCACAAGTGTGATACCGGATACCCCGGCTGAAGCAGCAGGGCTGCAGGCGGAGGATATCATTGTAGAGGTAGATGGCACAAGCACAAAAGGCATGACAACAACAGATGTGGTTGCACTCATCAAAGGCGAGGAAAATACAGATGTAACGCTGACGGTCTACCGTAAGGGTGAAACAGATTATCTGGATATTACCGTGACACGTAAAAAGGTGGAAGCACCGACTGTCAGCTATAAGATGCTGGATAGCAATATTGCGTATATTCAGATTGCACAATTTGAGGATGTGACCGGAGACCAGTTTACAGAGCAGATCGCAAAGGCAAGAGAAGATGGTATGAAAGCATTGATTCTTGATCTTCGTAATAATCCGGGTGGAACACTGACAAGTGTCATTGAGGTGGCGAGACAGCTTCTGCCGAAAGGCCTGATCGTGTATACGGAGGATAAGAATGGAGAACGGGATGAATATAAATGTGACGGTTCTCACGAGCTGGAAGTACCGCTGGTAGTGCTGGTCAATGAAAACAGTGCATCCGCATCCGAGATCCTTTCCGGTGCGATCAAGGATTATGGTATTGGCACGCTGCTTGGTACAACAACCTTTGGAAAAGGAATTGTACAGAAGGTATTCGGCATCACGGACGGTTCCGCTGTGAAACTGACGATCAGCCATTATTATACACCGAACGGAAATGATATCCATGGCGTAGGTATCGAGCCGGATGAAACACTGGATCTGGATGTAGATCAGTATCTGAAGAATGGTACAGATAATCAGCTTGAACGTGCGACAGAGATACTTGAGGGAGAGATTGCGAAATGAAACAGGCATATCTGATAACCGCATATAAGAATTTTGATGAACTGTATGAGCTTGCGGAAATATTGTCAAAGACAGCATATGTATTCATTCATGTGGATGAGAAAAGCCGTGAGATCACAGATGCGGATGTGGAGAAGCTGAACCGGCTTCCGGGCTGCGAAGCAATCCGGGAATACCGCATTGTATGGGGCGGTTTTGCACATGTGCAGGCGATCGTAAAGCTGATCGCAATGGCACTTTCCAAAGAAGATGTTTCTTATATGCATCTTTTGACCGGAGAGGACTTTCCACTTCTGACGCCGGAGCAGCTGGATGAAAAGTTCCTCACATCCGATCAGATTTATATGGATTATCTGACGCCTGAGCAGCTTCCGGAAACGGTAACGAAGCGATATCAGTATTATAACTGGTTTACAGATCAGAATGTGAAAAATAAAGTGTTATGGCAGTTGCAGAACATGACGGTAAAGGTGCAGAAAAAGGCGGGTATCTGCCGAAAGGGAATCGGGCCTTTTACAAAGATTTATAAAGGGCTTGTTTATGTGTCTATGCCAAGAGAAGCAGCAGCTTATGTCGTTTCTTTCGTGGCAAAGCACGGAGAATTCTGGGATGATCTTGCGGTATGTCAGGTACCGGAGGAGTTTTTCTTCCAGACGATATTTATGAATGATAAAAACTGGCGGGAGCATGTGGTAAACAAACAGCTCCGCTATATGGACTGGACAAAGGGAGACGGTTCCAGCCCGGCATATCTGACACTGGAGGACTATGATAAGGTAAAAGCCAGCGGCTGTGCATTTGCCCGGAAATTCCATCCGAAGCAGTCTGAAATCCTCCGGGATAGACTCCGCGAGGATCTTGGGATCGAGTCTTAAGCAGCGATCATTGGAGGCGTTGTGGCACTGACAGTGCTGCTCTGAGCATCGGTCTGAAATTACAGAAAAACGAACAAACGTTTGTATAAAATCTATACAAATTTCAAAAACTGTGATATAGTACAAGAAGATTTTGTACCATATCACAGTTTTTTGTTATGGCGACGAGGAAAATGCACGCATTTATGCGGTGCATTTGACGACCGCTGATCAGAGCGAGATTCGCAGAGCGTATCTCGTCTCTGTTCAGAGAACAAACAGGAGATAGATAGATGGATCATTTCGTCTTACATTCAAAATATCAGCCGACCGGAGATCAGCCGCAGGCGATCGAGGAACTGGTAAATGGGTTCCGGGAAGGTAACCAGTTTGAGACACTTCTTGGTGTGACGGGCTCCGGAAAAACGTTTACCATGGCTAACATTATCGCGGCGCTCAATAAACCGACGCTTGTGATTGCCCACAATAAGACGCTGGCAGGACAGTTATATGGAGAGTTTAAGGAGTTCTTCCCGGAAAATGCGGTGGAATACTTTGTTTCTTATTATGATTACTATCAGCCGGAGGCTTATGTGCCACAGACGGACACTTATATTGAAAAGGATTCGGCAATCAATGATGAGATCGATAAGCTGCGCCTTTCGGCGACTGCCTCTCTGACGGAGCGGAGGGATGTTGTTGTTGTGGCATCCGTATCGTGTATTTACGGTATCGGTAGTCCGGACGATTATATGAACATGATGGTATCTCTGCGCCCGGGCATGATCAAGGATAGGGACGACGTGATCCGCGAGCTGATCGATATCCAGTACGACCGCAATGATCTGGATCTTGACCGCGGCTGTTTCCGCGTGCGCGGGGATGTCCTGGAGGTAAATCCGGCGCAGGGCAGTGACTATATTCTGCGGATTGAATTTTTCGGCGATGAGATCGACCGTATTACAGAGGTAGATCCGCTGACCGGCGCAGTGCATGCACAGATGGAGCATATTTCTGTTTTCCCGGCTTCCCATTATGTAGTACCGCGTGAGAAAATATTGCATGCGTGCGGAGAGATCGAGAAAGAACTGGAACAGCAGGTGAAATTTTTCAAGGGTGAGGACAAACTCTTAGAGGCACAGCGTATTGCGGAACGGACGAATTTTGATATAGAAATGCTGATGGAGACAGGCTTCTGCTCCGGTATAGAGAATTATTCCCGTCATATGAACGGGCTGGCAGCGGGCGAGACACCGATGACACTGATGGATTATTTTAAGAATGATTATCTGATCATCATTGATGAGTCGCATATGACGGTTCCGCAGATCCGTGCCATGTATCACGGCGACCAGTCCAGAAAGCATACACTGGTTGACTATGGCTTCCGTCTGCCGTCAGCACTGGACAACCGACCGTTGAATTTTGAGGAGTTTGAATCGAAGATCGACCAGCTTCTGTTTGTTTCCGCAACACCGGGAGAATATGAAGAACAGCATGAACTGCTGCGGACAGAGCAGATCATAAGACCGACCGGGCTTCTGGATCCGGAGGTGGATGTACGCCCGATTGAAGGGCAGATCGATGATCTGATCTCGGAGATCAAAAAGGAAACGGAAAAGAAAAATAAAGTACTTGTCACAACGCTGACAAAGCGGATGGCGGAAGATCTGACAGATTATATGAAGGAAGTGGGCATCCGCGTGAAATATCTGCATTCCGATATTGATACGATGGAACGTGCAGAGATCATCCGTGATATGCGTCTGGATGTGTTTGACGTTCTGGTCGGTATTAACTTGCTGCGGGAAGGCCTGGATATCCCGGAAATTTCTCTGGTGGCGATCCTGGATGCGGATAAAGAAGGCTTTCTGCGTTCGCGTACTTCTCTGGTACAGACGATCGGACGTGCTGCAAGAAATGCGGAAGGACACGTGATCATGTATGCGGATGTCATTACGGACTCTATGCGGGAAGCAATCGATGAGACGAACCGCAGACGCGAGATCCAGGATGCTTATAATAAGGCGCATGGTATCGTTCCGAAAACAATTAAGAAAGATGTCCGCGATCTGATCAGTGTGACTCGTGTGATCGACAGCAAGGATACACGCATGGAAAAAGATATGGAATCCATGAATGCGGACGAACTGAAAAAAGAGATCGCCGATGTGACAAAACAGATGAAGAAAGCGGCTGCGGATCTGAATTTCGAGCTGGCAGCACAGCTGCGTGACAGGATGGTAGAACTGAAGAAACACCTGCACGAGGTGGAGGACTAAAATGGTATTTTCGACAATAGTGTTTTTATGCATGTTTTTGCCGATCACGATAATTTTATATTATGTCATGCCCAAGGCACTGAAAAATTATTTTCTGCTGGCAGCAAGCCTGTTTTTCTATGCGTGGGGTGAGCCGAAGTATTTGCTTGTGATGCTCTTTTCCATTTTTTGCAATTATCTGTTTGGCATATGGCTGTTCAGGCTGGGCAGCAGACATATGCCATCCGGTATGGATGCAGGAATGGCGGAAAATGCGGGCACAGACGGATATGGCACAGACAGGAGACGGAAAAAAGCGAAGCTTGTTGTTACACTTGCAGTCATTGTCAATATCGGTATTTTATTTGTTTTTAAATATATGACCTTTGCGATGGAAAACTTGCAAAAACTGATCCCGTCGCTGCCTGTATGGCAGATCGCATTGCCGATCGGTATTTCCTTTTACACGTTTCAGGGATTGTCCTATGTCATTGATGTGTATAGGGACGGCGGGAAAAACGTGCAGAAGAATCCGTGTAAGCTGGCATTGTATATTTCTATGTTTCCACAGCTTATTGCAGGACCGATCGTGCGCTACAAGGATATTGCACTGCAGCTTGATACAAGAACACACAGCGCAGAAAAATTTGCAGATGGTGTAACAAGATTTGTGACAGGTCTGGCAAAGAAGGCAATCCTTGCCAATATGACGGGAGCGCTGGCAGATTCTATCATGCAGGGTGATTTTTCGGTGATGAGCGCATCGGTTGCATGGCTCGGTGCGATCGCATATACGCTGCAGATCTATCTTGATTTTTCCGGTTATTCCGATATGGCGATCGGACTTGGCAAAATGTTTGGGTTTACCTTTCTGGAGAACTTTGACCATCCTTATATCGCAACATCGGTGCGCGAATTCTGGAGACGCTGGCATATGTCATTGTCCGGCTGGTTCCGGGATTATCTGTATATTCCGCTGGGCGGAAGCAGATCCGGTAATGTGTATCTGAATCTGCTGCTTGTTTTTCTGGCAACGGGAATCTGGCACGGTGCTGCATGGGGATTTCTGCTCTGGGGCTTATGGCATGGCTTTTTTGTGTTGCTGGAACGTTTTCTGGTTAATCACGGAAAGCAGAAAGTCAGGAGCGGAATTGCAGCGAAAGCGTTTGGCTGGCTCTATACCATGCTTGTGGTGGTGATCGGCTGGGTATTGTTCAGCCTTGTGCAGCTGGATCAGGTGCTGACGTATCTGGGCATTATGTTCGGTAAGAATGCAGGCGGATTTCATGCCTATGGGCTCAGGTATTATCTGAGTAACCAGACGATCTTCTATCTGATCGTGTCTGTATTGGTCTGCATTCCGTGGAAGTGGAAAAAGCCGGAGGGACTTGTATTTGATGTATTACAAAAGATACTGATTCTGGGACTGCTTGTACTGTGCTTTGTATTTATTATCAACAGTTCCTATAACCCATTTATTTATTTTCGATTTTAAACGGTCAAGAAACACAACAGAGGATAGAAAGTAAGCTATGAACAACTCGAAAACAAAAAAAGTGATCAATTTCATATTTGCGCTTGTGTTTGTCGGTATGATCTTTCTGCCGTTCTGCCTTCTGGATACGACGGAGGTCATTGATTCCTCATTGGAAAACCGCAGAATGACAATGTGGCCGGGCTGGCATTTTAATCAGGAGATCAATGCATGGTACGGACATTATGTGGAAGATCGTGTGGCGTTCCGGGAAACAGCAGTCCGTTTTTATATGGACGCGACCTATGCGGTGTTTGGAGAATTTTCGGAAGATCTGCATATGTACGGAAAAGACGGAGAGGTTTTCCCGGCAGACGACGGATATATCCGGGCATACCAGCACCTGGCGACGGATGAAGAACTGATCGATTCTCTTGTGACATATCTGGATCGGACGAATCAATATCTGGAAAAACAGGGCGTTCCATTTGTTTTTCTGGCAGGTCTGGATAAAAAAACAGTGTACGGAGAAGAAATGCCTGACTATATCCATGTGGATACAACGAAGGAAAGCATTATGGAAATGCTGGCACGGAAGCTGACGGAAAAGCAGGTGCCTTATGTGATCCCGGTACAGGAGCTGCGGGATGCAAAGCAGGTAGAACGTGTCTACAACCAGAAGTATGACAGTGCACACTGGAATGCGAGAGGTGCGATGATCGGACTTCGGCTTCTGAATGAAAAAGTGCGGGAAATGGATCCGGATGTCCCGCTTCTGACAGAAGATGTCTTTACAGCATCCTCTGAGGAAAAAACACTGGAATTTATATCGCTCCCGATCACGGAACAGGTTCCGGTCTACATGTTAAAATCGGAATACGGTGACAGCATTCTGGCGGACGGAAGTCTTTTGGATGTACTGCCGCATGTGGCGGGAACAGGCATCCAGCATTATTTGAATGAAAATGCCTTGTCCGATAAAACGATACTGATCCTGCAGGACAGCTTCCTGGATGGAAAACAGGATTTCTTTGCATACCGGTATCAGAATGTTTATATGATCTCCAGACAGAATTATGAATCCATGCAGTATTATGTGGAAACACTAAAACCGGATGTGGTTGTTTTTGAAAATGCGGAACGGGCATTTGTAGATGATCTGTATGCGTATACAAATCTTGCAAATGTTACCTATGAGTAACGAATGATAGAATGAAAAGGTGAAAGAAATGAGTAAAGAACAGGAATTTATTAAGATCAGGGGTGCAAAAGAGCATAATCTGAAAAATATTGATGTGGATATCCCGCGAAATAAAATGGTCGTGCTGACTGGACTTTCCGGATCCGGAAAATCCTCTTTGGCATTTGATACAATCTACGCAGAGGGACAGAGACGATATATGGAATCCCTTTCTTCTTATGCCAGACAGTTTCTCGGACAGATGGAAAAACCGGATGTGGAGCGGATCGATGGATTGTCCCCGGCTATCTCTATTGACCAGAAATCCACAAACAGAAACCCGCGTTCTACAGTCGGAACCGTGACAGAAATCTATGACTATTTCAGGCTGCTGTATGCCCGCGTCGGTATTCCGCACTGTCCGAAATGTGGAAAAGAGATTGCAAAGCAGACAGTTGATCAGATGGTCGATCAGATCATGGAACTGCCTGAACGAACAAAAATCCAGATCATGGCACCAATTGTCAGAGGCAGAAAAGGCGAGCATGTGAAGGTGCTCGAACGTGCAAAGCGGAGTGGTTATGTGCGTGTCCGTGTGGATGGAAATCTGTACGAGCTTTCAGAAGAAATCAAGCTCGATAAAAATATCAAGCATACGATCGAGATCGTTGTGGATCGTCTGATCGTCAGGGAAGGAATTGAGAAGCGTCTGACGGATTCTGTCGAAAATGCACTGAATCTGGCAGACGGTCTGCTTGTAGTAGATACAGGTGACGGAAATGCCATGAATTTCAGTCAGAGTTTTTCCTGCCCGGACTGTGGGATCAGTATCGACGAGATCGAGCCGAGAAGCTTCTCCTTTAACAATCCGTTTGGTGCCTGCCCGGACTGCTTCGGACTGGGCTATAAGATGGAATTTGCACCGGAGCTGATGATTCCTGATGAAACGCTTTCCATCAATGCCGGGGCGATCGTTGTGATGGGATGGCAGTCCTGCAACCAGAAGGGCAGCTTTACCAACGCTGTGTTACATGCGCTTGCAGAGAGGTATGGCTTTGATCTGGATACCCCGTTCTGCGACTATCCGGAAAAGATCAGATCTATCCTGCTGCATGGAACAGACGGCGAAAAGGTAGACGTTTATTACGAAGGGCAGCGCGGAAAGGGTGTATATCCGGTTGCTTTCGAAGGTTTGATCCAAAATGTCAACAGACGATACAGAGAGACCGGATCGGAAACGATCAAACAGGAATATGAAACTTTCATGCGTATCACGCCATGTAAGACCTGTGGTGGTATGCGGTTGAAAAAAGAATCTCTTGCTGTGACGATCGCAGATAAAAATATTTATGAAATTACCTCTATGTCGATCGAAGCATTGCATGATTTTCTCGGTAAGCTGAAGCTGACGAAACAGCAGGAACTGATCGGGGAACGGATCCTGAAGGAAATCCGTGCAAGAGTAGGATTTCTGATGAATGTAGGATTGGAATATCTGTCGCTTTCCAGAGCGACTGCAACGTTGTCCGGCGGAGAAGCGCAGCGTATCCGTCTGGCGACACAGATCGGATCGGGGCTTGTCGGTGTATGTTATATTCTGGATGAGCCGAGTATCGGACTGCATCAGCGGGATAATGATAAGCTGCTTGCAGCACTTAAAAATCTGCGGGATCTGGGAAATACACTGATCGTTGTGGAACATGACGAGGATACGATGCGGGAAGCAGACTGGGTTGTGGATATCGGTCCCGGAGCGGGCAGTCATGGCGGAGAAGTGGTTGCAGCCGGAACGGCAGAGGATATCATGAAGATACCGGAATCCGTGACCGGACAATATCTGAGCGGAGCCATGAAGATCCCGGTTCCGAAAATGAGAAAACGTGCAACCGGTTACCTTAAGGTAATCGGTGCGGCGGAAAACAACCTGAAAAATATCGATGTGGAGATCCCGCTTGGTATCATGACATGTGTGACCGGTGTATCCGGTTCCGGCAAATCTTCGCTTGTCAATGAGATCATATATAAGAGGCTGGCACATGATCTCAACCATGCCCTGACGATTCCGGGTAAGCATAAGGCAATCAAGGGGATCGAGCAGCTCGACAAGGTGATCAATATCGATCAGTCGCCGATCGGCAGAACGCCGCGTTCCAACCCTGCCACGTATACAGGTTTGTTTGATCAGATCAGGGATCTGTTTGCGACGACGCCGGATGCCAAGGCGAGAGGCTATAAAAAGGGTAGATTCAGTTTTAACGTAAAAGGCGGCAGATGTGAAGCCTGCAGCGGTGACGGTATCATCAAGATTGAAATGCATTTCCTTCCGGATGTCTATGTGCCTTGTGAAGTCTGCGGCGGAAAACGATATAACCGGGAAACATTGGATGTAAAATATAAAGGAAAGAGTATTGCGGATGTACTGGATATGACGGTAGAAGAAGCGCTTACCTTCTTCGAAAACGTACCGCAGATCAAACGGAAGGTGGAAACGCTTTATAATGTAGGGCTTTCTTATATCAAACTTGGTCAGCCATCGACAACTTTATCCGGCGGTGAGGCACAGCGTATCAAGCTGGCAACGGAGCTTTCCAAACGCAGTACAGGACGTACGATCTATATTCTGGATGAGCCGACGACAGGACTTCATTTTGCGGATGTACACAAACTGGTGGAAATTCTGCAGAAACTGACAGATGGCGGAAATACAGTTCTGGTGATCGAACATAATCTGGACGTGATCAAGACAGCAGACTATATTATTGACATCGGACCGGAAGGCGGCGAAAAGGGCGGAACGGTCATTGCGCAGGGAACACCGGAAGAAGTGGCGGAAAATCAGGCTTCTTATACAGGTATATATGTGAAGAAAATGCTGGAACGGGATAAGTAAGAAACCGGGTAACTGCAAATTTTATTTAAATATTCTAAGCATGAAAGACGGATGTGCCGATATTTAATACAAAGCAATTTCTTAAGGAATTCAAAAAAAAGAGTAAATTGCAGAAAACCCTTTGAAAATGGTAGTGAAATGCGCTATAATATCCACGGTGTGTCATAAGATACCGTAAAAAGGACAGAAAACAGATCGCCGGTTGATACAGAAGCCGGATCATCCGTATAAAATGAAAGAAACAGATACCATAGAAAGGGGCATATAAAATGCAATATACCGATATAGGAATTGATTTAGGAACAGCCAGTATCCTTGTATATATCAGAGGTAAGGGCGTTGTATTGAAAGAGCCGAGCGTAGTTGCTTTTGATCGTGATACAAATAAAATTAAAGCAATCGGGGAGGATGCCAGACTGATGCTGGGTCGTACACCCGGCAATATAGTGGCAGTCAGACCACTTCGTCAGGGTGTTATTTCGGACTATACCGTGACGGAAAAAATGATGAAATATTTTATCCAGAAGGCACTTGGAAAGAAGTCTTTCCGTAAGCCTCGCATTGCTGTCTGCGTGCCGAGCGGTGTCACAGAAGTAGAAAAGAAAGCCGTAGAAGATGCAACCTATCAGGCAGGCGCAAGAGAGGTTTCCATCATTGAGGAGCCTATCGCTGCTGCGATCGGTGCAGGTATTGATATTTCAAAGCCTTGCGGCAATATGATCGTTGATATCGGTGGCGGTACTTCTGATATCGCAGTCATTTCTTTAGGCGGTACAGTAGTCAGCGCTTCCATCAAGATTGCAGGTGACGATTTTGATGAAGCTATTGTTCGTTATATGAGAAAAAAACACAATCTGCTGATCGGTGAGCGTACAGCAGAGGATCTGAAGATCAAGATCGGCTCTGCTTATAAGAGACCGGAAGTGGATTCCGTAGAAGTCAGAGGGCGTAATCTGGTAACAGGCCTGCCTCGTACCGTTAAGGTGACAAGCGAGGAAACAGAGGAAGCATTAAAGGAAGCAACCTCGCAGATCATCGATACGATCCACAGTGTTCTTGAAAAAACACCACCGGAACTGGCAGCGGACATTGCAGATCGCGGTATTGTCCTGACAGGAGGCGGAAGCCTTTTGAGAGGCCTGGAGGATCTGATCTATGCAAAGACCGGAATCAATACGATGACGGCAGAAGATCCGATGACCTGTGTAGCGATCGGAACAGGCAAATATGTTGAGTTCCTTGCAGGCTACAGAGATGAAATCCAATAGTTGCATATTATAGGAGGAAGCGATGGTAAAAGGATTATATACAGCATACACCGGTATGCTGAACCAGCAGAACAGAATGGATGTTTTGACCAATAATCTGGCAAATTCTGCCACCGTAGGCTTCAAAAAAGAAGGTGCCACCACACAGGCATTTGATGACGTCCTTGCTTATCACATCAAGGATCAGTCGAATCCGACCAATGTCAGACATATCGGCAGTCTGAGCCTTGGCGCAAAGGTCGGAGAAAATTATACAGATTTTACACAGGGGGCATTCCAGACGACGGAAAATCCGTTTGATCTTGCACTTTCCGGAAATGGTTTTTTTGCGTGTGAATATACCAACAAAGCCGGAGTGACCTCTGTCAAATATACAAGGGACGGATCCTTTATCTTAAATCAAAGCGGAGATCTGGTCACCAAGGATGGCGATTATGTTCTTGATGCAAACGGAAGGCATATCCGATTGAATCCGCAGCAGGAAACCGTTTTCAATGAAAACGGTACGATCACACAGAACGGCGTGACTGTTGCGGCTCTGCAGATTGCAGATTTCACAGATTACAATTATCTGGAGCACTTTGGTGAGAGTTACTATCAGCCGGTAGAGGGAGCCACCCGTAAACAGGCAGATGCTAAAGTTTTCTCAGGCTATCTGGAGCAGTCAAATGTAACGGTGATCAATGAAATGGTAGAGCTCATTTCCGTTACGCGTAATTATGAGACGAACCAGAAGGTGATCCAGACAATTGATGGAACACTTGATATAGCTGCCAACCAGCTTGGTCAGCTCCGATAGATAAGGGAGGCTTTTTTCTATGGTTAGAAGTTTATGGTCTGCCGCATCCGGCATGATCGCACAACAGACAAATCTTGATACAATTTCCAACAATCTGGCAAATGTCAATACAACGGGCTATAAAACAGATGTAGCGGAATTCAAATCGCTGCTGTATCAGACAATGCAGACAAAGACAACAACGGCAAACGGGCAGAATAAGCCGGTCGGTGCACAGGTTGGACTTGGAGTGCGTAATTCATCAATTAATTCAATGTTTACTCAGGGAAATATGCTGGAAAGCACATCTACCTCTGCATTTGGTATAGAAGGCAAGGGCTTTTTTGCAGTGCGTGGAGAGGACGGTCAGACTTATTATACTAGAAACGGTAATTTCCTGTGGGCAACCGATAACGGCAATATTACATTGACAACAACGGCGGGACTTCCGGTTTTGGATTCTAACGGAAATAAGATCAGCTTTAATTCCAGCCAGTACATGACATCTTCCATTACGATCACGGGAGATGGAGAGATATGTTACCCTGATGCAACTAATAATGCACAGTCGCTTGGCATTAAGATCGGACTTTACCAGTTCCAGAATCCGTCAGGTCTGGAAAAGATGGACAGCAGTCTGTATGCAGTTTCCGCAGCAAGCGGGCAGGCTATGAATGAGGCTGTAACAGCAGGACTGACAAAGAGTAAAGTAAATCAAGGCTATCTGGAAGGTTCAAATGTGCAGGTTGTGGATGAAATGGTAAATATGATCGTGGCACAGAGAGCGTATGAAATGAATTCCAAAGCAATCCAGGCAACGGACGAAATGATGTCACAGGCTAACAACCTGAGAAGATAGGAGTAGCATATGGATATCAGTAATATTTCTGCTATGTATCAGAATTACAGTCAGACGGCGGCAGGTTCCGCGACAGGAAATCAGATCTCACAGCTGCAGGGAAAAGATATGTCACAGGCAACAGATGAAGAATTGATGGATGCCTGCAAGGAATTTGAAGCGTATTTCATGGAACAGGTCATGAAGGAAATGATAAAAACGACGAAACTGGATGGAGAGGATGAATCTTCCAATACAATGGTCGATTATTTCAAGGACACTGCGATCGCTGATCTGGCAAAGGAATCGACAGACCAGAACAGTCTGGGGCTTGCACAGATGTTATATGAACAGATGAAACGGAATACAGGTTCTGTATAAAAAGAAAACGGAAAGGGCTGCCAAAAGCAGCCCTTGTCTTGTCTTATAGCGAGGAAGGGAACAATTTGGAAACACTGGAGGTTTTTGTAGACCATGTGATCTACCGCAACGAGAGCAACGGCTATTGCGTGCTGTCTGCAGACTATGAAGAAGAGGAACTGATCGTTACCGGTATTTTTCAGGGTGATGTGCAGGGGGCAATGCTGCGGGTTACCGGAAAGATGGAATATAATGCCAATTACGGCGAGCAGTTTAAGATGCAGCAGTACGAGATCATTGAGCCCACGGATGCGGAAAGCATCCGCCGTTATCTGGGAAGTGGTGCCATTAAAGGAATCGGTGAATCTTTGGCAGGCAGGATCGTGAAAAGATTTGGAGATGACAGTCTGCGTATTATCGAAGAAGAACCGGAACGGCTGGCAGAGGTAAAGGGGATCAGCCTGCGCAAAGCGCAGGAGATCGCCATGCAGGTAGAAGAGAAAAAGGATGTGCGCGGTGCGCTTATGTTCCTGCAGAAATATGGGATCGGCAATACACTGGCGGTCAGGATTTATAAGACCTACGGAATGCGGATGTATGGTATTTTGCAGGAAAATCCGTATCAGATGGCAGAGGATATCGATGGTGTCGGATTCCGAATGGCAGATGCGATCGCAGAGAAAATTGGCATTCGGACAGACTCTGATTACAGAATCAGAAGTGGTATTTTGTATATGCTGTCCCAAAGTATGGCAGAAGGGAATCTGTATCTGCCGAAAGAAGAACTTATACATCAGACCGCAGAGCTTTTGCGCATTCCCCGGGATGCGATAGAACCTCATATTGCGAATCTGATGATGGATAAGAAGCTGGTCATCAAGGAAAACTGCATTTACAGTATGAGTGCTTATTACGCGGAAAATAATGTGGCAGTGATGCTGCTTTCGCTGCGCTCTCTTCCTGAAAAAACGGAGGAAGATGCGGTCGAAAGAGAACTTCTGCATCTGGAAAGCAGTGATAATCTGCAGCTTGATCCGCTGCAGCGCCGCGCAGTGATCCAAAGTGTGCAGAACGGTGTTTTTCTGCTGACCGGTGGGCCGGGGACGGGAAAGACAACAACGATCAATATGATGATCCGGTATTTTCTGGCAAACGGCAAGAATCTGGCATTGACTGCACCGACCGGAAGAGCGGCGAAGCGGATGACCGAAGCGACAGGTTATGAAGCAAAGACGATCCACCGTCTTCTGGAGGTCAATGCGGGCGGAGAAGACAGGGAAATGTTTGAACGCAACGAGGAAAATCCGCTGGAAGCAGATGTGATCATTGTAGATGAGATGTCCATGGTGGATATTTTCCTGATGCAGTCCTTGTTAAAGGCAATCCCGTATGGTACAAGACTGATCCTGGTAGGAGACAGAAATCAGCTTCCTTCGGTGGGACCGGGGCAGGTAATGCGTGACCTGCTGGAGAGCGGAGCCTTTGCCAGCGTCTGTCTGGAGACGATCTACAGGCAGTCGGACGACAGTGACATTATCTGGAATGCATATCAGATCCGGTGTGGAAAGGATATTGTACTGGATAATAAGAGCCGGGATTTCTTTTTTCTGCCAAGACAGGATATTAATCTGATCTATAACAATATTGTGCAGCTTGTAACGGACAAACTGCCGCGTTATACAAAGACAACACCTGCGGAAATACAGGTGCTGACTCCGATGCGGAAAGGCCCGCTTGGCGTGGAGGCACTGAATAAGATCCTGCAGGCTTATGTCAATCCGGCAGACGGTAAAAAGAAAGAAAACCAGTTTGGAGAGAGGATTCTGCGGGAAGGTGATAAAGTGATGCAGATCCGCAACAATTATAAGCTGGAATGGGAGATTACGGGACTGCACAGGATCGTGATCGATAAGGGACTCGGTGTATTTAACGGCGATATGGGCAGGATCAGTGAGATCAATACTTATGCCAAAACCGTACGTGTTCTGTTTGATGATGGGCGTGAAGTCAGTTATGGCTTTGATGAAATGGAAGAGCTGGAACTGGCATATGCTATCACAGTGCACAAATCGCAGGGCAGTGAATATCCGGCGGTTGTCATACCGGTATTTCATGTGCCGTATCTGCTGGCTTATCGAAATCTTTTATATACGGCTGTTACAAGAGCCAAAAAGTGTGTGACGTTGATCGGCAGTGAGGAAACAGTTCATCAGATGATCGAAAACGGAAATACGCAGACGAGATATACCGGATTGGGAGAAAGAATCCGGGAGAAAATCCCGGGGGTGGAGAAAGAAGAGGAGGACATAACGGGGTGAATCACATTTTAAATACCGGCAGGAAATACGGACGGATTGCCCTACGGCTGCTATACCCGGTCAGATGCCCCTTTTGCGACGAGATCGTACCGGGCTTTGAAAAACTGATCTGTGATACTTGCAGAGAGGAGCTTACGCCGATAAAAGACTACTGCATGAAGTGCGGAAAGCATGTAGGGCAGGGAGAAGAATATTGCAGCAGCTGCAGGGAAATATCACATAACTTCAGCAGAGGACGTTGTCTTCTGCCTTATGAGGGAAAAACCAGAAAGTCTATTTATCGCTATAAATACGGAAACAGACAGGAATATGCGAAAGCATATGCGCGGCTTATGGCAGAAGAAATGAGCGATTTTATACAAAACTGCAGGGCCGATGCACTGATCCCTGTTCCGCTGCATATCAGGCGGCAGCAGAAGCGCGGATACAATCAGGCGGCACTTCTGGCAAAGGCGCTTGGCAGCATCTTCCACATTCCGGTTTACTCACATCTGATATGCAGAACAAAAAATACGATTCCACAGAAAAAGCTCACGTTCTCACAGCGTCAAAATAATTTGAAAAGGGCTTTTAAATTCATACGAAATGATGTAAAATTAAATACGATTATTATAATAGATGATATCTATACAACCGGCAGTACAATAGATGCGATTGCGCACCTTTGTCAGGAAAAAGGAATTAAAAACATCTATTTTCTGACGATAGCCGGCGGAAAATAGGGAGGTAGTCATGGATGTAAAAAATTGCCGCAAATGCGGTAAATTATTTAATTATGTATATGGACCCGTTGTTTGTCCGGCGTGTAAAGAAGCACTGGAGGAAAAGTTTCAGCAAGTAAAGAGTTATATCCAGCAGCATGGTCGTGCGACAATGGAAGAAGTATCGGAGGATTGCGATGTCGATACAGCACAGATCCAGCAGTGGATCAGACAGGAAAGACTGCAGTTTGCAGATGATTCTCCGATCCAGGTTGCCTGTGAGATGTGTGGTAAGATGATCAGAAGCGGTCGGTTCTGTCCACAGTGCAAGGATCAGATGGCACGCAAGCTGAACAGCGCCATGGGACTTTCCGGTGTGATGGTGGAAGAACCAAAGCATGAAAATAAACATCAGGATCCGAGAATGCGGTTCCTGAAATAACAGAAACGGAGGCTGCAATGTTAAGCCAGGAACGAATCAAGCTTATGACCAAAATGGCAGCATATGAAGAAAACGAAGGCAAGAAATATATGTCGATCGGCAGCTATTTCCGAAGTGATTATATGGGAATGCAGGTCATCCGTTCCGTTATCAGCGGAACGCTGGCTTTCTTTTTGCTTGCAGGTCTTTATGTCTATTATCATTTTGAGACGATGATGCAGGATATTTATAAAATGGATCTGCTGCTGCTCGGGCGCAGAGTCCTGTTTTATTATATTGTATTTATAGCGGCGTACAGCGTGATCACTTATGTGATCTATTCTTTCCGCTACAGCAGGGCGAAGCGAAGCCTGAAGCATTATTACTATCATCTGAAGCAGCTTGCTGCGATCTATGATATTGAAAAAGGCAGGCATTAGCCTGTATACCGTGAAAGGATGAAGTTATGTCATCATTACTTGAAATCAGAGAGAATATAAGAAATTTTTATAGCCGCAATGAAGTATATCTGCAGCCGCTTTTTAAATTCCTGCTGGCACTTGTGGCACTTTTGATGATCAACGGAAATCTGGGATTTATGTCAAAAATAGATAATATTTTTATTGTGCTGGTGTTGGCACTGATGTGTTCCTTTCTTCCGATAAATCTGCTTATCGTGATCTCTGCAGTATTTGTGATTCTGCATTTTTATGCAGTTTCCATGGAATGTGCTGTTGTGGGCGGAGCGGTTTTTCTTTTGATGCTGCTTTTATACTATCGTTTTGCACCGAAAGATGCATTGATCGTACTTCTCCTTCCACTTTGCTTTGTATTGAAGATCCCGTATGCGATACCGATCATTGTTGGGCTTTTATGTACGCCTGCGTCGGTTGTTTCGGTAGCGTGCGGCGTGATCGTGTATTATATGATGGATTATGTGAAGCTGAATGCGACTGTGATCAGCTCGCTGGATGCGGATAATGCGGTAAGTAAGTTCCGTTATGTTATGGACGGGCTACTGAATAATAAGGCAATGCTGATCGTTTTAATTTCTTTTTGTATTACCACAATAATTGTATATGTCATTCGTAGATTATCTGTAGATCATGCATGGACGATCGCCATGTTTGCCGGTGCGGTCGTATCTGTTGTCATGCTGCTTCTGGGAGATCTGACCTTTGATACCAATATTTCGGTAGTTGCAACAATTCTTGGAACAGTTGTATCTCTGCTGTTGGCAAAGCTTGTGGAATTCTTTGCGTTTAATGTGGATTATACAAGAACGGAGTATGTGCAGTTTGAAGATGACGAATACTATTATTATGTGAAGGCCATTCCAAAAAATACGGTATCCAAGGCGAAGCATACAGTAAAGAAGATCACCAGTGTATTATAAAAACGGGGATTAGGTGTTTTCATGCAACAAATCAATACTTTCATAGACAAATATCTCGCAACGGTTCATATTCCGAAGACGTTTGTATGGACGGATATTGTAGAGATCATTATTATTTCCTTTCTGGTATACCAGATTCTGGCCTGGATTCGTAATACAAGAACCTGGGCTCTTTTACGTGGTGTGCTTGTGATTTTGGGATTTTTGATGGTAGCAGCGATTTTCAATATGACAACGATCATTTGGATTGCCGGAAAGATTTTTTCGGTTGCGGCGATCGCGATCGTCGTGATCCTGCAGCCGGAGCTGAGGCGGGCGCTGGAACAATTGGGACAAAAGAACATATTCAGCAGTCTTTTGCCTTTTGAGACGGCAAAAGTACCGGAAGGACGTTTTTCCGATAAGACAAGAAATGAGATCATCAAAGCCTGCTATGAAATGGGAAAGGTGCGGACAGGTGCGCTGATCGTGATTGAGCAGAATACGCCGCTTGCCGAGTATGAAAGAACGGGAATCGAAGTGGATGGTATTGTGACGAGTCAGCTGCTTATTAATATTTTTGAACACAACACACCGTTGCATGACGGCGCTGTGATCATAAGAGGAAACCGTGTAACGTGGGCAACGTGTTATCTGCCGCTTTCGGATAATATGGAATTGTCCAAGGAGCTTGGTACGAGGCATAGAGCAGGTGTCGGCATTTCCGAATGTACCGATTCTCTGACGATCATTGTTTCGGAAGAGACCGGACGTGTTTCTGTTGCGTATGGCGGAAAGCTGACCAGGAATGTGGATGCGGATATGCTGCGCGAAAAAATGGAAATGATCCAGAATAAAGATACGGATGATAAAAAGAAAAAGAAAATAACATGGAAGGGAAGGGGTAAGCGTGAAGAAAGCTAAAATATTAGAAAACCTGAGCCTGAAAATACTCGCTGTATTCATTTCCATCCTTTTATGGCTGATCGTGATCAATGTATCAGATCCAGTCAGTGATACTTCTTACAGCGATATTCCGCTGACTGTTGTGAATGCGGATTCTATTACCAGTCAGGGTAAGGTATACGATATTACAAGTGACGATACGGTGTCGATTTCTGTCAGTGCCAAGCGTTCCATTCTGGATTCTCTCGGCAAAGATAATTTCAAGGCGATCGTGGATCTGTCCCAGTATAATGAAAATACAGGGCTTGTTCCGGTACGGATTGAATCGAATAAGTATAATGACCAGATAGACAGCATGAAATCCAAGACGGAAAACGTTGCGGTGAGTGTGGAAGATAAACTGGCAAAACAGTTTGTGATCACGCCTGTGATAACGGGAGAACCGGAGGAAGGTTACGTAACAGGAGATGTGACGACAGCAGAAAATATCATTCGTATTTCGGGTGCGCAGTCAGTCGTTTCTGCTATAAAAAAAGTAACAGCTGAGGTATCTGTGGCGGGACTTAGCAACAGCATCAATACTTCTGTGGATCTGCGTTTATATGATGAAAACGGGGATCTGATCAAGGATACCAATCTGACAAAGAATATTTCCACGGTAGCTGTTTCAGTGCAGATTCTTGCGACCAAGGAATTGCCGCTGAAATTCAATTACAGTGGGGAACCGGCTGAAGGATACTGCGTTTCCGGCGAGCTGACTTCGGATGTGGAATCTGTGATGGTAGCGGGCAGAGCAAGTGTGCTTTCTTCCATGTCGGTACTTGAGGTCGCTGCTGCGGCTGTCAATGTAGATGGTATGTCACAGACGACGAAAGTTCCGGTGACGATCGCACGGTATCTGCCGGAAGGTATTTCGCTGAGTTCAGAGGATGTGGAAACGGTAAATGTAACGGTTCCGATCGAGCGGATCATCACAAACACATATACACTGGATAAAAAAAATATTACAATGCAGAATCTCCCGGATACGCTTGAGGCAGAAATACTCGGTGCGTCAGATACGATCGACGTGGATCTGACAGGCATAGCCTCTGTTATGAACAGTGTTGGTGTGCGTTCGCTGACACTGAAGGCAACGGTAGACTGGGAAAAATATATGGAGGAAGCGGAGCTTGCTGATCTTTCAGCGGGTACATACCGTGTGACACTGACATTTGCATTACCGGACGGCGTATCGGTGGATCGCGATATCACGATCAGTGTGCGTCTGACAGATATAGAGGAAGAATAGAAAGGATCGGATAGAAAAATGAGCAGATTATTTGGAACAGATGGGGTGCGTGGCGTTGCCAATAAAGAACTGACACCGCTTCTGGCTATGCAGCTTGGGCAGGCAGGAGCCTCTGTGCTGACGAAAGAGACATCTCATAAGCCGACAATCATGGTCGGCTGTGATACACGTATTTCAGGAGACATGCTTGCAAATGCACTGATGGCGGGTGTATGCTCCGTTGGAGCCAATGCGGTTTATGTCGGTGTTGTACCGACACCGGCAGTTGCTTATCTGACCAGAAAAAATTATATGGACGCGGGGGTTGTGATTTCCGCATCCCATAATCCGGTGGAATTTAACGGCATTAAATTTTTTGATGCGAACGGGTATAAGCTGCCGGATGCTATGGAGGATGAGATCGAAGCGATCATTAAAAACGATATGAAGGATCTTGCTTTTCCGACCGGAACAGAGATCGGCAGTATTACATACCGGACGGATGCCAGAGAGGACTATGTGAAACATGCAACGGAGGCGATCCCGGTAGATCTGCATGGTATGAAGATTGTGGCAGACTGTGCGGAAGGAGCATCTTACTATACTTCTGTAGAGGCATTGAAGCTGCTTGGTGCGGATGTGGTGGCGATCCACAACAATCCGGACGGTACGAATATCAATGCAGGCTGCGGATCCACCCATATGGAAGAACTCATGGAACGAGTAAAGGCAGAGAAGGCAGATGTCGGACTGGCGTTTGACGGAGATGCGGATCGTCTGCTGGCAGTAGATGAAAAAGGGAATAAGGTAGACGGTGACCAGATCATGGGAATTGTCGGCAATTATTTAAAAGAACAGAAGAAATTAAAGAAGGATACGATCGTAGCAACTGTTATGAGTAATCTGGGCTTCTTTCTGATGGGAGAAAAACAGGGTATCCATATGGAACAGACAAAGGTCGGTGACAGATATGTACTGGAGCGGATGCGCCAGATCGGTGCAAATCTGGGCGGAGAGCAGTCGGGGCATGTTATTTTTCTGGATGAGAATACGACCGGTGACGGTCTGTTAAGTGCGCTGCATCTTCTTCAGGTGCTGGTAGATACGAAGAAGCCGCTTTCTGAGCTGGCAACGATCATGGAAGTACTGCCGCAGGCACTTGTGAACGCAAAAGTACCGAACGATAAGAAAAACAGCTATATGGAAAATCCGCAGATTGCGGATGCGATCGATGCGCTGACAAAGAAGTTCGCGGGAGAAGGACGCGTATTGATCAGACCGAGCGGAACAGAACCACTTGTCCGTGTCATGATCGAAGGCAGGGATCAGAACCGGATTCAGGAAGAGGCAGAGAAACTTGCAGCGCTGATTGAAAGTGCAATGTGATGAACTTGCAAAGAAAAGCCATTGTACATGGATTGTTCTTGTGAAAATTGCACAAATATGATACACTGAAAAAAGGGTATAGAGTTATGATTTGCGAGGCGGATCATTATATTGTATGGAGGGTATTTACATGGTTAGCCAAAAAGTTGTTATAAAAAATCCAACAGGCCTACACCTAAGACCGGCTGGTGTCCTATGTAAGGAGGCAATGCAGTTTAAGTCTTTGATTACATTCACATTTCGTGATAATACGGCAAATGCCAAGAGCGTACTAAGCGTACTTGGCGCATGTGTTAAATGCGGCGATGAGGTCGAGTTTGTTTGTGATGGCGAAGATGAAAAAGAGGCCCTGAAGGCTCTTGTGGAAGCCATCGAAAATGGATTAGGAGAGTAAATGATAGCAGCCCGTCTAACAGTAGATGGGCTGTTTTTTTTAGGAGGCATAAAATGTTAAATTATAAGCGTTACAAAAAAAATCCGGTCATTGATTATCCGGAAAGAGAATGGCCGAACAAGGAGATCACAAAAGCACCGATCTGGTGCAGCGTTGACCTCAGAGACGGTAATCAGGCACTGATCGATCCAATGATCGTAGAAGAAAAAGTAGAAATGTTTAATTATCTTGTAAAGCTTGGATTTAAGGAGATCGAAGTCGGATTCCCTGCAGCAAGCCAGATCGAATATGATTTCCTGCGTCAGCTGATCGAGCGCAAAATGATCCCGGATGATGTCCGCGTACAGGTCCTGACACAGTGTAGAAAAGAGCTGATCGAACGAACCTTTGAATCTATCGAAGGCTGTAGTCAGGCAATCGTTCATATTTACAATTCAACATCCACGCTGCAGAGAGATGTTGTATTCCATATGAACGAGGATGAGATCGTCAACATTGCGGTAGAAGGTACCAAAATGGTAAAGGAATGCGCAAAGGATTTTCCGGGTAAGATCATATTAGAGTATTCACCGGAAAGCTTTACCGGAACAGAGCTTCCGTTTGCACTTCGTATCTGCACGGAAGTACAGAAGACATGGGGCGCGACCAAAGAGAATCCGATCATCATCAATTTGCCGTCCACCGTCGAAATGAACACGCCAAATGTGTATGCGGATCAGATCGAATGGATGAACCGGCATTTTGAAGACCGTGACAGCATTATCCTTTCCGTACACCCGCACAATGACCGCGGAACGGGTGTTGCCAGCGCAGAGCTTTCCCTGCTTGCAGGTGCTGACCGTGTAGAAGGTACTTTATTCGGAAACGGCGAACGTACCGGTAATGTGGATGTTTTGAACATTGCGTATAATATGTTCTCGCAGGGCATTGATCCGCAGCTGAACATTGAACATATCAATGAAATCATTGAAATTTACGAAAGATGCTGCAAGATCCCGATTCATCCGCGTCATCCGTATGCAGGTAAGCTTGTGTTTACTGCATTCTCCGGTTCGCATCAGGATGCGATCAACAAGGGCGTTGCAGCCATGAAGGAAAGAAAGAGCGAAATCTGGCAGGTTCCGTATCTGCCGATCGATCCGGCGGACATCGGAAGAGAGTACGAGCCGATCGTCAGGATCAATTCCCAGTCCGGAAAGGGCGGTGTCGCCTTTGTCATGGATACGTATTTTGGCTTCAAGCTGCCAAAGGGCATGCACAAAGAATTTGCAAATGTGATCCAGAAGATCTCCGAAAAACAGGGAGAAGTATCACCGGATCAGATCATGGAGCAGTTCCGCGAACAGTATCTGGATCAGAAAGAACCGCTGCATTTCAGAAAGCTCAAGGTGGACGATCTGTCCGGAGAGACAAAGTCTCAGTTCGATACAAGGGTTACTGTTCTTTACACAGATCATGGTGTGGAGAAGCAGTTTGAAGCAGTCGGAAACGGTCCTATCGATGCTGTACAGCGTGGCCTGCAGGAAGAAACGGGTGTTCGCATCAAAGTTCTCGATTACGAAGAGCATGCACTGCAGAGTGGTTCTAACTCTCAGGCTGCAGCTTATATCCATCTGCTGGATTCTGATGATGGCAGCGTCACATACGGCGTTGGTGTCAGCAGTAATATCACAAGAGCGTCTGTACGTGCTATCTTCTCAGCAATGAACAGACTTGGAATCGGAAAGTGATCCATGTGGAGTCGTTTGTATGAAAAAGATTCTGAATAAGATAAGTAAATTGGGAAAACCATATTATATACTGCCAATCATAACCCTGTTATTTTTAACAGGGTTTATTGGCAGTTATTTATTTCCAAATACGGTACTCGATACGTATGTGATCAATATGACAGAGACGGAGGGGGATGAAGAACTGCTGCTTCCGCTTTCTGCCACTGATCCGGTCACTTATGAAATGAATACGGGAACGCTGGCGATGCGAGGCATTCAGGTAGGGATCAATAAGCAGGGACAGGCTCTTTCGGGCACAACACTTGTGTATCGTGTGTATGCAGAGGGTAACTGTGTCAGCGAAAACCGTTATGCGGTAGGAAACGGGGACGATCTGCAATATGTCTATCTGCCGTTTGAGAACCAGAAGGACTGCGTCGGTAAGCTGAAGATCACTTTCCAGTTGGAAAATGAAGGGGAGACAGATCCTGTTCTGCCTGCCCTTATGGCAAACCATACGGAAGTAAAAGATACGGTGACAATGCCCGCACAGACAGATACACAGGCGCAGCAGACCGCGGCGCCGGGGGATGTTTCTTTAAAATGCAGTTATATTTACACGCATAACACATATCCGTTCCTGTATGACTGCAGATTGCTGACATTTGTCTTTTTGGCTGCCTCCATGGCAGTCTGTTATCCAAGAAGAAAGAAGGAGGAACAGGTATGAAGCAGAAAAAAAAGCCGTTGATCCTTCTGAGAATATTGATCAATCTGATCCTGGTCGCAACAGCGGCACTTCTTGTCGAATGCGTTGTGTTCCAGTTTCCGGCACTTTACTACAAGGAAAAGCCGCAGGACATTATCTGTGATGGTTCGGATCCGCAGATAGAGATCCGGACAAAAAATGCTCTTGCGAAGCTGTCGGATGAGGAGATCCGAAGCATAGAGGTAGAACAGAGTAACCAGAAGCTGCTTGCAGAGTATCAGGGTGAAGTGTATGAGGAAAAGCTGGATGAAAACCTTGTGAAAAAGGATGGCACATTGTATCGGAAGGTCAAAAAAACGGTGATCGATGCAGCGCTTTCCCAGCCTTATTATATCCATAAGCTGGATCTGCGCGTTCCTGTAACGGAAAGCGCAGGCTACAGTGTCGAACTATATCTGGATGGGAAAAAGACAGGTTCGGTCTACTGCAGTATTGATCCAAAGATCTCTGCCGGTATTGCCAATATTTCCAACCGTTGTGACCGGATCAAGATCACACTTCTGACCAATGAAACGATCGACAACAGTAAGATACAGGTAACACTGTCCAATCGGTTTAGACCAAACAGCATGCGTCTGTTTTTCCTGTTTGTCCTGTTTGGAACAGGAGCACTTTTGTATCAGGCAAAAACACTTCTGCGGGATAAGCCGGAATGGATCTTTGCGATCCTGTGTTTTGCACTTGGCAGTCTTCTGATCTGTGGGATCGGAACCAATCAGGTCAGCTATGATGAATATGTACACGCCAAGGCAGCGTATAAGCTGTCCTTTGGCACAACAATAGAATCGACGGAATCCGCCATCCAGATGGCGGGAAATCTGCTGCCGTTCTTCCACAACCCGGAAGAAAGACAGCTTGTGGAAGCCTATGAGGATAAAAACAATGATTACAGCTGGGCGGATATCGGACACCAGAGCAGATTCGTCCGCTCTGAAACAAGAGTGTATTATCCGATGGCACTCGGCTTTAAGCTGGGGCGTATGCTGCATCTGCGGTTCGCAGATACGGTAGCGCTGGCTAAGTTTGGAAACCTGCTGTTTTACATTCTGGTCGTATTTTTTGCGATCCGTCTGGCAAAACGCTATCAGGGACTTGTGGCACTTGTCGCCCTGCTTCCGAACAGTGTTTTTCTGGCGTCCGCGCTGACGTATGATGCGGTTGTCAACAGCTTCCTTTTGCTTGGTATGGTGCTTGTGACAAATGAACTTATCTCGCCCGAAGAGAAGCTGACGTGGCAGAACACGCTTCTGATCCTGCTTTCTTTTGCGATCGGCTGTCAGTCCAAGCCTATCTATGTTGTTATGGTGCTTATGCTGCTGTTTTTGGGGCGTAAGAAGTTTTATAACAGACCGCAGGAGATCGTATATAAGCTTGCACTTCTGATCATGGCAGGACTGATGCTGTATAACATCTTCCGTCCGACGCCTGCAGCAGGTAGTGATTATTATCTGGTCGGCAATTTTGATTTTGCGGGCGATAAGAGAAATATCGGTACAAGTGTAACGGGACAGCTGCAGTACATTCTGCAAAATCCATTCACGTATGCATTGCTTTTGCTTAAATCCATGGTGCAGCTCTTAGGCACATATCTGAGCGGCGGCGCAGACTTCTTCCAGTATGGGTATCTGGGCACCGGTTCTACGATCTTTACATGGATCGTGATCGTGCTTGGACTCTGGCTGGCACTCTGGTCTGCAAAAGGCGTGAAACGCTGGAAAATGCCGGCTGTCTCTATTGTGCTGACGCTGATCATGTTGTTTGGCACGTCTGCGATCGTCTGGAGTTCTATGTATGTCAGCTATACAACGGTCGGTGCAAATGAGATCAGAGGCGTACAGGGCAGATATTTTATCCCGCTGTTTCTGCCGTTTGCATCGTGCTTTTTCAACAACAGGCTGGAAAGCAGACTGGGTGAGCTGGCACGCAGGAGAATTCTGTATGGCGTTATGATGGCAGTGAACCTGTTTATGATCTATACACTGGTCATTACGGTGATCAATATTTAACTGTTCAGAGCCAGGCGGATTGTTATGCAAAAGTATGAGTCTTGCTTGCTCTGAACAGTTACGAATAATTTATTTACCGGATAGTATATTTGGGCAATATTGTAAAGGGAGGAAACCATGGTCAGTATCATCGTACCGGTTTATAAAAGTGAAAAAACGCTGCGCCGCTGTGTGGAAAGTCTGTGCAGACAGGCGTATGCGGATATAGAGATTCTGCTGATCGTGGACGGACCGCCGGACGGTTCCGGTATTCTGGCGGATCAGCTTGCAAAAGAGGATGCCCGGATCCGTGTGATCAACCAGCCGAACCGTGGTGTTTCCCGTGCCAGAAACCGTGGGCTTACGGAAGCAGCAGGGGAGTTTATCCGTTTTGTGGACAGCGATGATTATGTACTGTATCACGGACTGGATGAAATGGTGCGGCGGATCGAGCAGGATGGGAGCGATCTGGTGATCGCCGGGTTTGACCACCTGTATTTCGGGCAGAAGATCAAAAAACTGCCGCATACAAATGCCTGCATGGAGCTTGCGTCTTCTTATGAGGATCTGAAGCAGCTTTACAAGGGCGGTTTTCTCAATATGCCATGGAATAAATTATATAAAAAAGAACTGATCCGGGAGCAGTTCCCGGTAGACCTGAATCTGGGCGAGGATCTTTTATTTAACGAGGCGTATATCAGGCAGGCGGCAAGGATCTCCGTCCTGCAGCAGCCTGTCTGCGAATATATTCAGGACGACAGGGGAACAACCCTGTCTACGAAAAAAAGAAATGACAAGGTAGAAACTGCGCTTCTGCTCTATGAAAAAACAAAGGCATTCTTTCAGAGCTGTTATCCGGATGTGGGGCAGTTTGCGTTTCTGGCGGACAAAGTCTGCACGACCTTTCTGGATGAAGTGGAAGGGCTTGGCTTTGCAAAAGATATGACATATGCTGAAAAAAGGGCAGCTGTGGCAGAATATGCAAAGCAGACGAGAGCTTTCCTGCAGAGGGAAGGAATCCGTAAGCCGGAGCTTACGCTGCTGGATTACCGGATCGTATTTTTCTTTCTGCGCAGACAGCAGATCGGTATGACCATGCTGATGATCCGGCTCAGGGCAATGGTTGTGGAAATAGTCAGACGAAGAAAAGGTGTGTAAGGGAATGAAACCATTGATTTCGGTCGTGATACCGATTTATGGAGTGGAAAAATATTTAAAAAGAGCGGTGGACTCTGTATTGCATCAGACGTACACCAATCTGGATATCATATTGGTAGATGATGGTTCCAAGGACAACTGTCCTGCGATCTGTGATGCCTATGCGGCGCGCGAAGCAAGAGTTCGTGTGATCCATAAGGAAAACGGGGGCTTATCGGATGCCAGAAATGCAGGAATTGCAGTCGCCGGAGGCGATTATATTGCATTTCTGGACAGTGATGATTACTATGCTCCGTGTTTTATTGAAATACTATATCGGGAGCTTCTCAGGGCAGATGCGGATGTGGCAGTCTGCAGCTATGAAACAACAAAGGAATTGGAGCCGGAAAAGGGACCGGATTTTGCCGCGGTACGTGCTGCATACGAACAGGGAAAGGCAGATATCACAGTCTATGATAGAAAGCAGATGCTGTTGAACCAGTATGATGCGCTGTGCCCGGATGCCACCTATTTTATCGTGGCATGGAATAAGCTGTACAAACGAAGCCTGTTTCAGAAGGTACGTTTTCCGAAAGGCAAGATCCATGAGGATGAAGCCACAATTTACCGCATTTTTGACCGTATCCATAAAGGAGTGTATATCAGACTTCCGCTTTACGCCTATTTTGAAGCACCGGGCAGTATTACGCGGGAGAATTTCAGCAAAAAACGGATGGATTTCATGGATGCGCTGACAGACCGGATCACATTTTTTGACCGGATCGGTGAGACAGACGGGAAGAAAGCGGCACTGCGTGCAAGAGCAGACGGCGCGATCCGCTATTTTTATCCGCTTCGCAAAAAGTTTCCGGAAACTGGTAAGATGCTTCGCGATTATGTCAAAGAAGCACTGTATGTAAACAGGCACGGAACGGCTGAGGAACAGGGATTTTTAAGTGGTTCGAATCAGATGGGCTACAGACTCTTCCTGCTTTTTCCTGATCTTTACTATTTGCTGAGAAAAAAGAATTTCTGATACTGTGGAAAAGGAGAAAACATGCCAAAGGTAAGTATTGTAGTACCGGTTTATAATATGCAGAAATATCTTGCTACCTGTATCAGGAGTCTGAAAGCACAGACACTTTCGGACATAGAGATTATTCTGGTGGATGATGGGAGCAGTGACAATTCGCCCGCACTATGTGATGCCTATGCGCAGGAAAATCCGATGATCCGCGTGGTACATAAACCAAACGGAGGACTGACAAGCGCGTGGAAAAGAGGTTCTGAGGAAGCAACGGGAGACTATATCGGCTATGTGGATGCGGATGATTATATTCTGCCCGATATGTATGAACGGATGTATACAAGAGCCTGCGAAACAGGGGCAGATATCGTATGCTGCGGACTGACGCATTTATACGAGGATGATCCGTCGCGCAAATGGACGGAACAGATGGAGTTTCGGACGGACAGTCTGGAAAGAGAAACGCTTGCCAATGAGATTTATCCGACACTGATCAATGACGGCAGTTTTATGGGGCGCCATTTACAGCCGAACCGTGTTACCAAGCTGGTGCGGACAGAACTGGTCAAGAAAAATCTGCAGCTTTGCTCGGATGCGGTCAGTATCGGAGAGGATTTTCAGTTTTCCCTGTGCATGTTTCTGGATGCACGGCATATTGAGATCATCCGCGATTATTTCCCGTATCAGTATTATATGAACGGGGCTTCCATGACAATGAAGCATGACAGAAGCTATCCGGAAAAGATCCATATCATGCGTGAAAATCTCTGCCGCATTTCGGATGTTAAGGGAATGTATGATTTTAAGCAGCAGATCTGGAACGATTACCTGTGTCTGCTGATTTTGTATACAAAAGGGATCGTCTATAAGCAGAAGGAGCTGCCATACAGCTGCCTGCGCACGGAACTGAGACAGCTGCTGACAACACCGGAGGTCAGAAAGGCGATCTGCATCCATACGATGGACAAGCTGACGATAGCGGAAAAGCTCTTTCTCTTCTTTATGAAGCACAGGCTGTATTATGCGATCTACGCAGTCGTGAAACTGTATTTTCGAAACTGACAGAAAAGCGAAAGGTTATATGCATGAAAACTATCCCAAAAAAAACGATCTGGTATCCGATCCTGTTTATCCTGCTGATCGGACTGATCGCATTTTTATCTTTTTACAAGCTGGACGTGAAATATGTAGATCCGTGGGACGAAGCAAGACACGGCGTTAATGCCTATGAGATGGCAAACGGAGGAAGTCTGATCCAGTCTACCTATATGAGACAGGCTGATTATTATAATTTAAAACCACCGCTCAGTATGTATGGCATTATGCTGGGGATGGCGATCTTTGGCAATACGGTATTTGCGCTCCGGTTTTATGCTGCACTTTCCTATGTACTGCTGGCGCTCTGTGTCGGGCTTTTTGCAAAGCGTTACGGAAAGCTGGAATCACTACTGGCAGTGGCATTTCTTGCTGTCAATACAACGGCTTTTCAGGCGCATATGATACGCTCAGGCGATGCGGACAGCCTCTATGTGCTGCTGTTTACGCTGGCGATGATCTGTATGATGAAGATCCGGGAAAATGTCAGATACAGCTATGCCTGTGCTTTTCTGTTTGCACTTGCTTTTCTGACAAAGAGCTACCACGCCGGGCTGATCGCGGTGATCGGCGGGCTTTTCCTGCTTCTGACCGGAGAACTGAAAAAATGGAAGGCAAAGAACTGGCTGCTGTTTCTGGCTGCTGCACTTCTTCCAATCATGCTCTGGGCAGCAGCCAGATACCGGATCGACGGAATGACCTTTTTTCAGAAGATGTGGGAGGTTGATGTACTGGGCAGAACAGATGGCACACTGCAGAATAATATCGCACCGTTTTCTTATTATCTGTCTTACTATTTCGGCGCTGCATCCGGAAAGATCACACCGTATCTCTGTGCGCTGGTAATCTGCCTGATCGCAGTTTTTGTATTTGCACCGGACATCAGACAGATGGCAAAAGAAAAAAAGCGGGAGCTGCTTGGCTGGGCACTTTGGATCCTGGTTCCGCTTCTGGCATTTTCCGCAGTATCGAATAAGCTGCTCTGGTACGTGTATCCTTCGCTAGTTCCGCTTCTGGCACTTGCCGGCATTTGTCTGGGCAGGCTCTTGAAGGAGAAAAAAATGGGGATGTGGCTGCGCATACTGACTGCGGCAGCAGGTGCTTTTATCCTTCTAATCTATGGAAACAGTGTTTTGCAGACAATCGGTAAGCAGAACACAAATGAATTTCAGGAGCTGGTTAAGACTGTGGCAAAGAGCGATGCGGCACAGGAGCTTGTGGGATGCACGGCATTTGTAGACTATGGATCGGGAGAGGAAACCGAAGAAAACTGGAGCCAGCAGGATGTTTTTGTGGCAGAGGCTTATGGGGATTATACCTGTGTAAACGGAGGTATTACCTATCTGCTTACCCGGGATACGCTGGAGGAAAAGACAGGCATTTTATTTCTCGACAGGGAAACTTATCGGGAAATGGCATCTATTGTAACGGCTGATGCGCCGCTGGGGCAGTCGGAACATTATGTGGCAGTATCGGTGGTATATTAATGAGGATGTATAGATACTGGTTTCAGAGTTTCCGGATTTCAGATGTTTCTTAAGAATTACTGAAATATTACAAAAATATTACAAAAAATATTACGGAAGAATGACAAGATACTATTTTTCTGCTAAAATATAAAAGACAGTCGGGGCTGTCAAGTATATAAAGGACAAAGGTAAAAACTATGAAAAAATTGCGCGTATTACTTCTTTTGGCACTGACATCGGCGTTTATATTAACCGGTTGCGGCGCAAAGGAAGAGGAAACACCTGTACCGGATGAGACAGTGGAGGAACAGCCGCTTGAGGAGATTGAAGAAACTCCTTCGGCAGAAGACGAGATCGTGGAGGATGACCAGATTCCGGATGGTATGGCAAGGAGTCCGCTGACCGGTGAAATCGAAGATAAGGAAATTGCAAAGCAGAGACCTCTGGCGATCATGCTCCCGACAGATAAAGCAGCCCAGCCACAGTATGGTATCGGACAGGCAGGCGTTTTATATGAGTGTATGGAAGAGGGCGATATGTCCCGTCAGATGGCGATCATTGAGGACTGGCAGGGGATCGAGAAGCTTGGTAATGTCAGAAGCTGTCGTGACTACTATGTATACTGGGCACTGGAATGGGATCCGATCCTGGTACATTTCGGCGGACCATACTATCTGGCAGACATTATTAACAGACCGGATGTCAACAACATTACAGGCTGTGCGGTAAATTCCACTTCATCAGCACCGGGATGCAATGCTTTTTATCGTACCAGTGATAAGCCGGTTCCGCACAATGCGTACACAAGTGGTGCAAATCTGGTTGAACAGTGTGACAGTCTTGGATATTCTCTGACTCATATCAATGAGAATTACCATGCAGAGCATTTCCAGTTTGCCAAGAAAGAGCTCAACACGCTGGAAAGCGCCGGGGACAGCTTTGATGCAACAGAGATCAGCTTAAAGGGTGCATTCCCTTATACAAAATCTTCTCTGGAATATGATGCTGCAACAGGTTTTTACAAAAAGAATCTGTATGAAAGCCCGCAGACGGACGGTGCAACAGGTGAGCAGCTGACATTTGAAAATGTGATCGTTCAGTTTACCTATTATGAAGTCAGAGATGCAAAGGGCTATCTTTCCTTCAAGTGCCACGATGACACACAGGACGGTTACTATATCACAAACGGAAAGGCAGTACATATCCGCTGGGGTAAGACAAGTGATTATGCGCCGACCAAATACTACTATGATGATCTGACACCGGTTGAATTCAACCCGGGCAAGACATATATTGCTGTTGTACAGAATGACAAATATGTAACGATCAACGGAACAGATTATGCATCAAGTGTGCAGTAAGAAAAGTGAATAGAAATGAATGGAAACAGGCTCCGGATTATCCGGAGCCTGTTGTATTTTTACGACTCTTCCCCGGCCACAATCTTCGGAATACCGTTGATATCCGCGGCGATATCGGTAAAGGAAGAAAAATAGCTGCCAATGATCTTGTCCGTTTTGGAAAGGCACATAAGATCAAGCAGAGCGTCTTTTACACCGTTTACGCTGTCGCGGGAAAGATCTCTTGTTTCGTTGGAAATGATCCTGTCCGGAAATACCCGCCGCAGATTTGCCTCTTCAGACAGATCATCCGTTGCAAGGTAAAACATTGTGGAAGGATCCATGGAAAGCTCCTTCTGCATGGCATCAATAAATGCCTGCGTGCTGCTCTTGCCGATCGCGGGCTTATTATCCGTCCGGCGGATATGGATGCCGACATTATGGCTTTTGAAGCCGGCGGTTATGGCATTTACGCGGTCCGCAATCTCGGTTGTCGGCTGAAAGGGACTGTAATCATGGCAGGGGAAAAAGTGTTCCTCTGTGGCAATATACAGATTTTTGGGCAGGGATGCCACATAAGCATCCGGTAATCCCTGTTCTGTGCGGTTTGCCCGAAGCTCCTCGTTTCCAACCACCATGCGCGTGAGCTGGTAAAAGACCTTTTGCGGATCCCATTTGGAATGGATATTACGAAGGCTGAAGGCGTCAGTTTTTTGAAAAAGCTCCTCGAAAGGACAGCCCAGTTCCGGGTTTACATTCCAGATGACTTTCAGCGTTTCGCCCCGCTTTTTCGCGAGGACGCGGGCGGAATTTATGGCGCGCATTCTATTGCACAAACCACCTATTGGTTGTATGATTATCATAAGTATGTCTCCTTGCCAGATGTATGTTATACATGATTATATTTAGTGTAACAGAAAAGAAGAAAAAAAGGGAGTTTTTTATGAAAATAGTCCAGGTAAATACCATTTGTGGTGTGGGCAGTATTGGCAGGATCTGTGTGGATCTGTATGAAACGCTGCAAAAGAATGGGGAAGAAGCTTATATTGCAACGGGGCGTGGAAGTCTGCCGCCGGGGATCAAAGGGTATGTGATCGGCAATAAGGCTGATTTTGTGTGCCATGTGATGAAAAATTTCACACAGGGCAAAGCAGGATTTGGTTCAAAGCAGGTAACGGAAAAGTTCTTGTTTTGGCTTTCCGAAGTGCAGCCTGATCTTGTGCATCTGCATAATATCCACGGTTTTTACCTGCAGATAGAGTTGCTCTTTGCTTACCTGAAAGAGAATGATATCCCGGTTGTCTGGACATTGCATGACTGTTGGAGTTTTACAGGACATTGTGCTTATTTTGATTATATCGGCTGTGAGAAATGGAAGGAAGAAAACGGGGGCTGCCATAACTGCAGTATTCATAAAAGTGCCTATCCGTACGCGATTTTCAAAGACAATTCCAAATGGAATTATAAGCGGAAAAAGGAAGTATTTACGGGAGTGAAAAACCTGACGATCGTAACGCCGTCCGCATGGCTGAAAGGGCTTGTCGAGCAGTCGTTTTTAAAGGAATATCCTGTAGAGGTCATTCCGAATGGGATCAATCTGGACAACTTTATCCCGCTGACGGAGGAACAGGAAACGAAGAGAAGGCAGCAGATGGCAGGTTACCCGCACAGAACAATACTTGGTGTGGCAAACCGCTGGGAGGAACGAAAGGGACTTGATACGTTTATCCGTCTTGCAGAGGAACTGCCGGCTAACTATACGGTGGAAATTCTGGGGCTTGATAAAGCACAGACGGTACAGCTGAAGAAAAAGTTTCCGACCGGTAAACTGCTTCCAATCGACAGGACAGCAAATGTGCAGCTGCTTTCGTCCATTTACCGCAGCGCGGATGTGTATGTGAATGCCACAATGGAGGATAATTTTCCGACAACCAATTTAGAGGCGCTTGCCTGTGGAACACCCGTTATCACGTATGACACGGGAGGAAGCGGTGAGTCTGTCACAGAAGATTGCGGTATTGTGGTAGAAAAAGGAAACTATGAGAAGCTGCTTGCAGCAATCTTAAAGGTGTGCGAGGAGCATCCATTTTCTGCAAAGGTCTGCAGACAGCGGGCGCAGAATTATGACCGCAGTGATCGATATGCGGAATATCTGGCATTATACGAAAGGATCCTGCATGAACATGAGGGAAAGTGAAAGACCGGGGAAAGTAATTGAATATCTGATGCTCGCCGGGAATGTGTTTCTGGGGCTGGTCGTGCTGGAGCTGATCGTGCACGGACTGGTAGATTATGCAGATGCCACGTTCCTGTTTCAGACCCAGAAAAAACCGGTGCTGACACTTTTATGTCTGTTTATGACAGCATTTTTGCTGCTTGTTTTTTCCGTCTGCAGACGTCTGACGGAAAATCTGACGCTGCGGAAGGCAAAAATGGTCAGTGCGTTGCTTTTAGTGCCGGCATTTGCACTACAGATCTATATGCTTTTCTACTATCGCAGCAGTTATCTGTTTGATAATGCATTTGTGACCGGTGGTGCTTCTGCGCTTGCCATGGATGGACAGGTGGCAAAGGAAGCAGTTTATTATCTGTCAGTCTATCCGAATCAGAACGCGTATGCGGTGCTGACTGCCGTTTTATGGAAGCTGGGAACGGCTGCAGGGATCAGCCGGGCAGCGATGCCGCTTCTGCTGAACTGTGTGAACCTTGTTTTTCTGGATACGGCCGCAGTTCTTTTTCTGCTGACGGTGAGTGCTTACAAAAAACGGACCCCCGGCAGCTTTGTGCGGATTCTGTTTCTATTGCTCTGTAATCCGTTTTTATATATTGGTGTTTCCTATTATTACACCATCACATTGTCGATGCCTTTTGTCATGGGAATTTTATATTTGTATGTCCGTTTTCTGCGAAAAAAGGAAAAACATCCTTATGTGGTGCTGGCCCTGCTTGGGCTGGTGGTTGGCTTCGGGTATCTGCTGCGCGCAACGACAATGATCCCATTTATTGCTGTGATCGCCTGTCTGCTGTTTTTGGGGCGGCTGCAGAAACGGGATCTTCTGGCAGCGGCAGTTGCTGTTTTGACTATTGCGGGGATCAGCGCGGGAAACCGCCAATATATAGGGCTGGATACCAAAGACACAGCTTTTCCGCTGACACACTGGGTCATGATGTCCATGACTTCGCCGGGCAGTCATAATGAAGCGGATGAAACCTACACAGCGTCCTTTCCGACAGCAGAAGAAAAAAAGGCGGCTGACAGGGAGAGACTTGCAGAAAAGCTGCAGGCAATGACGGCGGGAGAGCTGTTGTCACTTGCGCATGCAAAGGTAGAAAACACATGGGGCAGAGGTTCTAACGGGTATCCGGTCTATTTGGAAAATTGTCTGCGGACAGACGGGCTGTACCCGTATCTGTTCGGGGATCATAAGGATTTTGTGATCCTGTACCATCAGGGCTATTATCTGTGCCTGCTGCTTGGCATTTTTTATGATCTGTTACGGACGGTCCGTAAACGTGAGTGGGGCAGCTATGTGTTTCAGCTGACTTTTTTAGGGGCGGTTTTATTTTATCTGCTATGGGAAACAGGCTCCCAGTATTCGCTCCCATTTTTGTTTGTACTGCAGTTTCTGGCGGAAAACGGTGTGGAGCAATGGGAAGAGGCTGTAGTTTCTGACAGGGGAAAAACGTGTAAGCTGCAGAGGAGTATCTGTTTGGTTCTGCTGGCAGGGCTGCTCGTGTTTGCAATAGGCAACTATTCTGTTTTTACCGGGCAGACACAGGAATATACGCATCCGGTTGTAATGCAGCTTCTGGCAAATGAGGAACTATCCGTTGGAAAGGAAAAACTTCTGCAGACGTTTGAAGCTTCGCAGCCGTTTGACCGGGTGATCTTTCAGTGGCGCAATGATGACAGCAGCTCGGATGCGGTTTATGAGGCAGTGCTTGCCTCTGAAACTGGCGTGATCGCAGAAGAAGAGATCACAGGTGCGGGACAGCCTTATAATGGTGCAACGGTGCTTTCGTTTCCTACGGTAACACCGGACGGAACACAGATGTATACTTTGTCGATCCGTAAAAAGAGCGGAACAGATGAGCTGCGGTTTGTCACATACAGCATGGGCTATTATGATGCTTATGCAGGTGGCACGCTGACGCTGGGCGGGCAGGAGCTGACAAAAGACCTGCTGCTATCGGTCAGCAGGACGGAAATAAAGACATATACAACCGCAAAGAGATATTGGGCTTTTACAGCATTTTTTATAGCTGCGCTGGCAGTGCTTTTTGTACTGGCGGGCAGAGGAGAAAGAAGGAGAATGAAATGAAAAAGAAAAAACTGGCAGCAGTCATGCTTTGTCTGCTTCTGACGGGTGCACTGGCAGGATGTGGGCAGGATGCAGGAAGTACTGCGGAGGTAACGGGCGGAACGGCATTTACGGAAGATACGGCAGATACACAGACAACGGATGCGGCGCAGGAGATGCAGGCTGCAGATGACTCCGGAATGCATGCAGGGGATCTGCCGGCAGCGGGCGCAGGAGATGCAGCAGATGCGGCGGATGGAATCGGAAGCAGCCAGACTGCAGATACTGACATGGAAAGCGGATCAGATACGGCAGAAACCGATACGGACAATACGGATGCAGACAATACATTGGATACATCAAATGCATCCGGCGCACAGCAGAATGCATCAGACAATGAAAACGATACGAATGATACTGCGGACGGAGACACAGATCAGACGGATGCACAGGGCGGAAAGCTGATCGTGATCGATGCGGGACATCAGCAGAAGGGCAATTCCGAAAAGGAACCGATCGCACCGGGCTCTTCCGAAATGAAGGCAAAGGTAGCGGGCGGTACAAGCGGTGTTGCATCCGGTCTTGCCGAGTATGAACTGAATCTGCAGGTGGCTCTCAAGCTGCAGACAGAGCTGGAAAAAAGAGGCTATGAGGTGAAAATGTGCAGAACGACGAATGATGTCAATATCAGCAATGCTGAGCGTGCCCAGATCGCCAATGAAGCGGAAGCGGATGCCTTTATCAGGATCCATGCCAATGGTTCCGAAAACAGTGATGTAAACGGTGCCATGACGATCTGCCAGACCGCCGCCAATCCTTATAATGGAGGTTTGTATCAGCAGAGCAGGAAGCTTTCCGACTGTATTCTGGATGCTATGGTAGCAAGTACCGGCGCAAAAAAGGAATATGTCTGGGAGACAGACACGATGAGTGGTATTAACTGGTGTCAGGTACCGGTCACGATCGTGGAGATGGGATATATGACAAATAAAGCGGAAGATCTGAACATGGCAGATCCGGTCTATCAGGAGAAAATCTCGATCGGAATCGCAGATGGGATCGATGATTATTTCGCATCGGAAAGCTGATGATTTTTTACAGGGAGTATGCTATACTATAAGATACGATGCCAGCGGCAAAAATGCGATGAGCAGAGCATAGGAAATAAGGAACGGTTATGAAGAGTTTACCCGATACCCCAAAGGTGTCCATCATTACAATGACATACAATGACTGTGCACATCTTGAAAAATGTGTGACGCAGATTCTGAAACAGGATTATGAAAATATAGAATATATCATCGTAGATGGCGGTTCCTCTGATGGAACGCACGAGATCATACAAAAGGCGGCGCAGCAGCTGGGAGATAAGCTGAAGTGGGTTTCGGAGCCGGATGAAGGGCTTTATGATGCGCTGAATAAGGGGATCCGTATGGCGACTGGTGCGATTGTCGGGCTGATGTGTGATGAATTTGCGGATGCCCATGTGCTGTCCGATATGGTACGGCAGATGCAGAGGGACGGAACAGACGGCGTACACGGTGATATTGACTACATGGCGGACGGTAAAGTGATCCGCAAATGGCGGATGGGCGCGGGAACTGCGAAAAAGCTCAGATGGGGCTGGATGCCCGGTCATCCGACCTTATATGTAAAAAGAGAAGTATACGAAACCTACGGTTTTTATAAAACAGATTATAAAATAGCCGCAGATTATGAGTTTATGATCCGTATCTTAAAAGAGGACAAGGTCAGATTGTCTTATATTCCGCGGGTACTTGTGCATATGTTCCATGGAGAAGAATCGGCAAGTACAGGCGGTCTGAAAAGCTATCTTGCTTCTTTTGGAGAAGGCATGCGTGCACTGCGGGAAAATCATATGCCACATCCTTTTATTACGACACTGCGCCGGACATGCATGGTGCTTCGGCAATTTGTCAGATGAGCGCTGAAGGAGAACTATGAAAAGTTTAGTCATCATACCAGCATACAATGAAGAAAAGAGCATTTTAAATACAGTTGCGGATATCAAAAAAAATGCGCCTGATTTTGATTACATCATTATCAACGACTGTTCGCAGGACAAGACATTGCAGCTCTGCAAAGACGCGGGGATCCCTGTGATCAACCTGCCGATCAATCTGGGAATCGGCGGTGCGGTGCAGACAGGATATCTGTATGCCAAAAAGAACCACTATGATTATGCGGTGCAGTTTGACGGCGACGGACAGCATGATGCAGCCTTTTTACAGGAAATGCGGGATTATATGTATGCGCACGATCTGGATATGCTGATCGGATCGCGTTTTATTGAAAAGGAGGGCTTCCAGTCCTCCAGTCTCAGAAGATTCGGGATCCGTTATTTTTCCGGATTGATCCGGCTGTTGACCGGAAAGCGCATTACAGATCCGACCTCTGGTATGCGTATGGTAAATGAAAGCATTATTAAAATGTATGCAGACTGCTATCCGAAGGATTATCCGGAGCCGGAGAGTGTTGTGGCAGTTCTGCAGGCAGGCAAAAAGGTAGAAGAATATCCGGTAGTGATGCGGGAGCGGAAGGAAGGCGTTTCCTCCATTTCACCGCTGAAATCCGTTTATTACATGATAAAAGTAACACTGGCAATACTGGTGGAGCGTATCCGCAGAAAGGAATATAAAAAATGATGACTGTAAAGCTGCAGATCATTGTCGGGATCTGTCTGTTTCTGGCACTGACGGTGATCGTGTATATGATCAAAAAAAGAAGCCTGGATCTGAAGTATGCGCTGTCCTGGCTGCTTGCCCTTGTATTTGTACTGGTGCTTGATCTGTTTCCGGTGCTTTTGACAAAGCTGTCTATGGCACTTGGTGTCTGGGCGCCTGTCAATATGATCTTTTTCCTGGGATTCTGTTTTTCGCTTCTGATCATTTTTACGCTTACGGTCATGCTGTCACGTATGGCGGAAAGAGTCAGAAAACTTGCACAGGCTGTTGCCATGAATGAGGAAAAACTGGACCGCATGGGCAGGGAACTGAAAAAATTGCAGGAAGAGAAGGAGTAGTCTATGAAAATTCTGATGATCGGTCTTGGCTCGATCGGGCAGAGACATCTGAGAAATATCAAACGTGTATACGGAGAGGAAGCACAGATCCTTGCTTATCGTGTGCGGGGACTGAAACGTACCTTTTCCGATACGATGCAGATCCGGGAAAATGTATCACTGGAAGAAGAATACAACATAAAAAGCTTTGCTGATCTTTCCAAAGCACTTCTGGAAAAGCCGGATATTGCTTATATCACAAATATTACAAAAAGCCATATTCCATGTGCGATTGCATGTGCGAAGGCAGGCTGTCATCTGTTTCTGGAGAAACCGATCTCAGACAGTCTGGATGGGATAGAGGAGCTTGCAAAGATCGTTGCGGAAAAGAAGCTGAAAGTGTTTGTGGGTTATCAGAACAGGTTCCATCCGGGCATTCAGTATCTGAAACAGTTTCTGGCAGAAGGCAGTATCGGACGTATTCTTTCCGTGCGCAGTGTTGTGGGAGAACGTCTGACAACGATGCATACTTATGAGAATTATAAGGATACGTATATGGCGCGCAAGGATATGGGCGGCGGTGTGCTGCTCAATCAGATGGTGCATGAGCTTGATTATCTGTATTATCTGTTCGGACAGCCGAAGAGCGTGTATGCGCTGGGCGGCATTAACGGAAATCTCGGGATCGATGTGGAAGATAATCTGGATGCAATTTACCGTTATGAGTCAGAGCAGGGAACCTTCCCGGTATCGGTGCATGCGGATTTTTACCAGTATCCGCCAAGCCGTTTTGTCAAGGTAGTCGGGGAGAAGGGACACATTATCGTAGACCTGTTAAAGGCAGAAGTCACACAGGCAGTCGGCGATGAGGTAACGGTCATTCCGTATCCCGACTTTGCGAGAAATGATATGTTTATTGAAGAGTTAAAATTGTTTATAGACTGTATCAGAGAAGATACGGAGCCGGCGATCCCGCTTGCGGATGGTATCGTAAGCCTGAAAATGGCGCTGGCAGCCAGAAAATCAATGGAAACAGGAGGCGTGATCGATGAGTTTACTGGAACAGTATAAAATAACGGGAAAAGTAGTCATTATTACAGGCGGAGCCGGTCTGATCGGCAGAAAGCATACAGAGGCTGTGCTGGAGGGCGAAGGTATTCCGGTACTGCTTGATATTTTTGAGGATTCCCTTGCGAGAGCAAAGCAGGAAATGACTGAGAAATATCCGGGCAAGCCGGTGGAAACTTATGTGGCAGATATCACTTCCAGGGAATCACTTGAGAAAGTCAGAGACGATCTGCTTGCAAAATACGGTCATATCGACGGTCTGATCAACAATGCGGCCAACAATCCGAAAATGGAGGGTGGTTCCAAAAATATGGGAGCCATCCAGTTCCATAATCTGCCGCTTTCCATGTGGCAGGATGATATGAATGTCGGACTGACAGGTGCATTCCTTTGCTGTCAGGTATTTGGCTATGAAATGGAAAAACAGAAAAGCGGTGTGATCATCAATATTTCTTCCGATTATGGTATTATCTCTCCGAATCAGAATATTTACCGCAAGGAAGGTGTCGCAGAAGAAGACCAGACGATCAAACCGGTTTCTTACAGTGTTGTAAAACATGGCATTATGGGACTGACCAAGTATCTGGCAACCTACTGGGGCAAAAAGGGTGTCCGCGTAAATACACTCTGCCCGGCGAGCCTTCAAAACGGACAGGATCCCGAGTTTATCGAAAAGCTTTCCGCTCTTGTACCGATGGGAAGAATGTCACGCCCGGATGAATATCCGGCGACCGTGCTTTACATGCTTTCCGACGCCAGCTCTTACATGACCGGCGCAACGGTCGTATTAGATGGCGGAAGAACCATATGGTAAAAAATGTATCGTGTTTTCAAAGAAAACGCGATATGTAGCCTCAGCCCATCTGCGAAGCAGATTTTATATGGGCTGAGGTTCCCGTGCAGACCAAGCCATGCACGCAGAGGTCTGGCAGACGAGGTATATATACGGCGGGACGCCGACCATGAGCAAAAGGGAAGGTGCGAAGCACCGGTTTTGCGAATGGGGCATGGCGTTAAGTTCCCGTGCAGACCAAGCCATGCACGCAGAGGTAAAGCAGACCAAGCCTAAACAGAATTGAGATAAAAGGAGAACAATCATGAAATTTTTTGTAACAGGTGTAGCAGGACAGCTTGGACATGATGTCATGAACGAGCTTGCAAAAAGAGGATACGAAGGAGTCGGAAGCGATATCGCACCGCAGTACAGCGGCATTGAGGATGGCAGCAGTGTTACCACCATGCCTTACGCCCAGATGGATATTACAGATGCAAAGGCTGTCAGAGAGACGATTCTTTCTGTGAAGCCGGATGTAGTTGTGCACTGTGCTGCATGGACTGCGGTTGACCTGGCAGAAGATGAAGATAAAAAGGAGAAGGTATATGCGATCAATGCGAAGGGCACCCAGAATATTGCGGATGTCTGTAAAGAGCTGGACTGCAAGGTGATTTATATCAGTACGGATTATGTATTCAACGGACAGGGTACAGAGCCATGGCAGCCTGACTGCAAGGATTACCAGCCGCTGAATGTTTACGGCAAAACAAAGCTGGAAGGTGAACTTGCGATCAGCAATACAGTTTCCAAATATTTCATTGTCAGAATTGCGTGGGTATTTGGCTTAAATGGTAAGAATTTTATTAAGACAATGCTTTCTGTCGGCAAGACACATGATGAGGTCAGAGTGGTAAACGACCAGATCGGAACACCTACCTATACCTATGACCTTTCCAGACTGCTTGTCGATATGGCAGAAACCGATAAATACGGTTACTATCATGCAACCAACGAAGGCGGTTATATTTCCTGGTATGACTTTACCTGTGAGATTTATAAACAGGCGGGACTTTCCACAAAGGTAACACCGGTCACGACGGCAGAATATGGTGTATCCAAAGCGGCAAGACCGTTTAATTCGCGTCTGGACAAGAGCAAACTCACAGAGAATGGCTTCCGGCCTCTTCCGACGTGGCAGGATGCGCTTTCCAGATATTTAAAAGAAATTGAGTACTAAACAGAAGGGAAACAGATGCATGGATGATAAGATCAGGTCTGCCCTGACCCACAAGATATCGGTAAAAAAAATAACATTCACAGTCATGGATATACTTTTGTTTCTGGTGTTGACAGGCTTTGCGCTCATCATGCGCTATGCGCTGCGCAATGTAGTAGCGGGAGATTATAAAATGTTCTTTGAACCGTGGGTAGCCACACTGCGCGAAGCAGGCGGCGGGATCAAAGGGCTTTCCGCGGAGTTTGAATATGTGGATTATACAACCCCGTATCTGACAATACTGTCTTTTATCAGTATCTGCCCATTTTTAAATACGCTGCTTCTGATGAAGCTGGTATCGATCTTTTTTGATTTTGTGGCAGCGTTTGCAGTCATGGCGATCGTATATGACAGAACAAAAAACATGACTTACGGCATTTTAGGCTATGGTGCACTTCTGATGGTACCGACTGTTCTGACAAACGGAGCAATGTGGGCACAGTGTGATATCATTTTTACGAGCTTTGTCCTGTGGTCTCTTTACTTTATGCTGAAGGACAAGCCTGCCTGGTCGATGGCATTTTATGGGATCGCCTTTGCATTTAAGCTGCAGACCCTGTTTCTGGCACCGCTTTATGTGATCCTCTGGATGAAGGGAAAGGTAAAGCTGAAACATTTTCTGTTCCTGCCACTGATGTATGTGATTGGGATGATCCCTTCCCTGCTCGCCGGAAAGAGCTTCTGGGAGCTTATCAGTGTCTATTTTTTCCAGGCAAACGGACAGATGGATATTTATGCACTGTCCCATAAATTCCCGAACATTTATCAGTTGATCGGAACGGACAGTTTCCTGTTTGAGTATGCGGATGCGGGCATCTGGGTGACACTTGGTGCACTGATGATCCTGATGTACTGCTTTGCCAGAAAACAATATGAAATGAATGCCTGTCTGTTGCTGCGCATGGGTATGCTTCTGACTATGACTGTCGTATTTTTCCTGCCGCATATGCATGAACGCTATGCAATTCTGGTTGATGTGATGGCAATCGTTTATGTATTTTTTGATTTCAGGAAACTCTATATACCGGTACTTACGATCCTGTGTTCTTTTGCAGGATATACAGTCTATCTGGCACAGAATAACATCATTCCGATGTATGTGTATACCATCCTGTTCCTGCTTCTGATGCTGGATCATGCACGTGCCTGTGTAAAGGGCATGCAGGATGGGAAAATAGCAGTTGGAGAGTAGAACATGGATAAAAAGATAACGGATTTTCTCGTAAAAGAAATAAAAATAGGAAAATGGATGCTGGCACCGATTGATCTGCTTCTGTTTGTGGCAGCGGCGGTATTTTCCGTCATGATCCGTATCAGTGTTGTGGATTATACAGCCATCGAGCTTCCGGCATTTGTAAAATACGGCAATATGCTCAGTTTTGTGACTGGGATCACAGATCTGCTGCTGGCAGTTTTAGGATCGCTGATCGTTTATGATCTGACAGAACGGAAGATCAGAGCTTTTCTGACATATGCGATCCTGCTGATGCTTCCGGTATTGTGTGCAAGCTGTGCTATGTGGGGCATGGGAGATTCTATTTATATTTTCTTCGCAGTGCTTTCTTTGTATCTGCTGATGAAAGGCAAAGGAAATGCTTCACTGGTCAGCTATGGGATCAGTCTTTTCTTAAGCAGATATGCCTTTTTTCTTCTGCCGGTCTATGCGATTGCATTTATGCAGAAAAAAAATAAACTTATGTACTTTATTTTTCCGTTTTGCGGGGTGTGGTTCCGGAACGGGATCGTACATCAGTCCGGTTATCTGCCGGTTCCGAGCTTTGAAATGGAGAGGCTGTTTGTGAAGCTGCGCGGTGAATCACTGCTGAGCCAGAACTGGCCGAATATTTTCCAGATGATCGGTACAGATAAATTTATTCAGGAGTATTCCCTTGTTGCAAAAGTGGCTGCTGCATCACTGATGCTGCTTGTCATTATGCTTGTACTTCTGCGCAGTTGGGAAATGAGAGGAGAAGGTATCTGGTATGTGGGACTCGTGCTGTCAATTCTGATCCCATATGTCATGCCACAGATGGATGAGCGTGCGGGGCTGTTATCCTGCGTACTGTATCTGCTTTTTGCCATGAAACACCCGGATCTTTATTATCTGGCGATCGTACAGGTGATTATTACCTATATTTCATTCTCTGCTTACTTCCGCGGAGAAAGTGTGATCCCGCTGAGTGCGGTCGCGCTGGCAGAGCTTTTTGTGCTGCTGCTTACGATCCGGCGTGCGGACCATGTATTTAAGGTGCAGCAGGAAGAAGCAAGATAAGAAGGAGACTGGTAGCGTATGAAACAGGTAGAAAAACTGGATTATATAGACGGACTGAAGGTGCTGTCCTGTCTGATGATCTTTAACTTCCACTTTATCAATGCATTTTACTGCGGATTTTATTCTTTAAATCCGGCAGATTTCCATACAGAACATCTGGAATGGATCATCGGAAGCACGCCGCTGAACCTGATCATGGGCGGCAAGTTTGGTGTGCGTATGTTTATGACGATCAGCGGTTTCTTTGTCGGCTATCGATTTTTCCTGACGGGCGATAAACACAGTCTGGGCAGCGGTGCTGTCAAGAAATATTTCCGTCTGGTCTTTCCGATCCTGACTGCCAACATTGCGATTTTTGCACTGATGAAGCTTGGACTGTTCCGGAATGCGGAGGCTTCCGCACTGGCAGGGACGAGCGTTTTCTTCGGTAATTATAACCAGTTTGCGCCAAGTCTTTTTGGCGCGGTAAAAGAAGCTGTCTGGGGCTGTTTTGCAACAGGAGCCAATCAGTATAACGGGCCGCTCTGGTTTATTTACTATGAATTTTTCGGGACATTGCTTGTTGCGGCAATTCTTTCTCTTGTCGGCAAGAGCAAAGTGCGCTATGTTGCTTATGCGATCGCGGCTATTTTGAGCATCCGGACAGATTTTCTGCCGTTTATCCTCGGCTGTGTTGTGTGTGACCTGACGTATCAGCCGCCTCTTTTTGTGGAAAAATTGTCTGAGCAGAAGTGGCTTATGTGGATAGCGGTGCTGCTTGGTGTATTTTTAGGTTCTTATCCGCCGATCGGTGAGCGGCTGACAGGAACGATCTATCAGTATATACCGGCCAAGGTGTTGATCTACTATATCATCGGTGCCAGTCTTGTGCTCTATGGTGTGATCCATCTGCCAAAGCTCCATAAACCGCTTGGAAGCCGTGCGCTGACATGGTTGAATCGATATAGCTACGGCTTTTATCTGGTGCATTTCTTTGTGCTTTGTACATTTTCGTGCGGTTTTTATCTGACACTGGCGGACAGGCTGCCTTATCATCTGATCGCCGTACTGAACTATGTATTATCCTTTGGTGTGACAGTATTTCTTTCCTGGCTGATACATCGTTTTGTGGAAAAACCGGGTATGCAGCTTGCGGGACTTGTCGCAGCAAGGTGCAAGGAATTATAAGGAGATAAAAATGGCAAACAAACGTCGGGAAGACTGGATTGACTGTTTAAAATGCATAGCAATTTTGATCGTTATGATGAACCATCTGGGACTGACGATACCGGGTTTCAGCTTTTGGGGCGGTATGTTTTTTGTGCCGATCTTCTTTTTGCTGTCCGGCTATACATATCATACAAAAGAAGAAACATTTGGGAGATTTTTAAAGCGGAAGGCAAAACGCCTTCTGCTTCCTTATATAACTGCCAATGCAATTCTGTTTGTGTTTTTCTTTGTCAAAGAGAGTTTGCTTGGCAGCATAAGTGCGGCTGAAGAACTGAAAATCCTATACGGCATTTTTTATGCCAGAAATCAGCTTTTGAGCTGGGATGTCCTGACCTTGTTTTTACCGCAGATGAATCAAAATGTCTATCTGATGACGATACTCAACTCACCTACCTGGTTTTTAATGGCTTTATTTTTGACCATTATCGCGTTTGAAATTTTAATTCGCGTAACGGATAAAAACGGCCGGAGGATGTGGTTTGTTGCAGGGCTGTTTCTGTTGCTTGCCGTTCTATACCGCTATCTGTTTCCTGTTTTGCTTCCATGGAGTCTGGATGCTGTTCCGTTTTTTCTGCTGTTTTTCATGACAGGCTATTTTATCAGGAGAAAAGCGATACTTTATTATCTGGATCAGCATAAGATAACACTTGTTTTGTTACTTGGATTGCTGATCGTGTGCGGCGTCTGGAACGGAAGTGCGAATTTTTCGATTGCAAGCTATGGAAAGAGCATCATCCTGGCACTGTATAATGCAGCAGCTTCTTCTATACTTGCCATGTATGCAGGTTTTAAGCTTAAAAAGCATATCTGGAAAGGATTTGCGCTGGTAGGCAGGCAGACACTTGTTTTGATGTGTTATCATATGTTTTTATTTGCGATTCTGGAAACAGTCTGGCCGGGCATTCCGAAGCTGTTTGAACTGTTATTGGTACTTGTGCTTCTGACGGCTGCAGGCTATGGAAAGGAGAAGCTCTATGCAAAGAAACAAGGCGGTTGATGCGGTAAAGGGCGTTGCCATTCTGCTTGTGATGCTGGGACACTGCATTGTATTAAACGGGCTGAATGAGACGGATCCTTATATCTATGATGTGATCAAATCGGTGCAGATGCCATTGTTTATGCTGGTAAGTGGTGTTCTTGCTTCCTATTCCCTGCATAAATACAGACAGGACAGATGGTACGGGATCAAAAAGCTGCCAAAGCGCGTGGTTTCTTACCTGCTTCCGTTTACTTCCTGGTTCGTGGTTGTTTATGTATGGACACATGCATGGGAGGATACGCTTTCCCTGCAAAGCTTTTTGACAGAGGGAAAAGAGCTTTTATTCCAGACGGATAAAGGGCTGTGGTTTCTGACTACGCTTTTTGTCATACAGCTTATGGTAACACTGGCGCAGACGCTGGCTGCATTTCTGACAGCGGGGAAAAAAGTTCCGGAAGCACTTGTATTCGCATTTGGTTCCTTTGCATTGTATGTGCTGTTCTTTTTACAGAGCAGGAGCGGCAATACATTTCTGAGCCCTTCTTTGACGGTGCAGTATTTTCCGTTTTTCTTTCTGGGATATTTCGGACATGGCTATCTGGAGATTGCAGGACATATAGGGCACATCAGACTACGCAGACCGTACTATGTATGGATCGCAGGCGGTGTTTTGACCGCCCTGTTTCTTTGGCAGGTGATCACACAGGATCTGACAAAGCCGGTCGACGGTGTGATGACTCTGCTTCAGCAAATGCTGGCATCTTTATTGGGAACGGTTGTTATTTATTTCGCCGTGACTGCATGGGCAGAAAAAAAAGAAAAGCTGCAGCAGGGAAAACAGGGGGCTGTTTCACTGCTGAGCTTTCTGGGACAATACACACTGGAAATCTATGTGATCCATTTCCGTTATGCAAGGATTTTGAAATTGTCAAATCGTAATTTAACATTTTATTCGCTGCGCGGTATTTTGTGGCTGCTGGCAGCCTTTGGGTGCATGGCTGTGCTGACGGCGGTCACGATCTTCCTGATCAGGAAAGTGAAGCTTTTGGATCTGCTTTTGTTCGGGAAGCCTTTTGAGATATGTGGTCGACAAAAAGCAGGAGCAGGTATACCGCGGTGACGTACATCATCGGATAAGAATACTGGATAAAGGATGCAGGGGCTGTCAGGAAAATGACAGCCTCTCTTGCGATCAGATTAAGAGAGATAAATAAAACGAACCAGTTCTTTTTGATGACCGCATACACTGTGATGCCAAGAAGCAGGAGCAGCATCGGGATATAGGCTTCTCCGCCGCACCTAAACAGGAACAGTGCATAGCCTTCGTGATCGCTCAATGGAAGTCTTTTGTAAGCATCCAGCATTTCAAATCCATAGGAGCGGTCATGCTCATACAGGTGGAAATCGGTAGATACGACAGGCTTCAGGGAAAGCACCAGATCAGGATCGTAGGAAAAGATCCCGTTTGTGACGCAGAAGAGCTGCAGCCGTTCTCCCAGATACAGATCCGGATTGTGCAGGATCAGACGGATGGCACTCTTGATATAAGCGTTCTGCGTCTCTGCATCCGCACCGGTCTCTGTATATTTTCCTTCGTTGTGATCTGTATTATAGCGGTTATAAGCACTGCAGGAAAGGGAATCGTTGCTCAGATAGCCAAGATCTGTGATCGCATTGATATTGGAAAGATCTTCTTCTGCACCGGGATAGGTCTGCTCTCTGTGTACAATGACAGTCAGCGGTCTGGTCGTGGAAATGATAAGGTAGTCTTTACCGTAATGCTTTGCTTCCCCGTGATTTTGCGGCACTTTGATCAGCATGAGCAATGCGATGGTACATAAAAAGAAAGAAAACAAAAACTTAAATATAGATTTAATATTTTCACAATTCTTCCGATAGACGAAAAACAGAACCGGAAGCATCAGAACAGGCATCAGCATACCTTCGCTCCGCCAGAAAGAAAGTACGGCGGTCAAAAGAACGAGCAGACCGAATGCTGCCGGACTAATGTATTTCTGTTCCTTCCATGCAAAGAATAAATAGGCGAAATAGAACAGAAAGAATGAAGCGTAGATCGCCGGGCGGAAACACATCAGTGCACCAAGCAATGTGAACGGTAAAATACCTGCAAGCAGCAGTATATATGCTTTGGAGGCATAGAGCTGTTTTGCTTTGTAAAAGATATAGGCAAAGGTCATGGCATAGCATACATCCGATAACAGAACCGGAGCGGCAGAGGCAGGAAAGAGAGACATTGCCGTCATATAAAATAAGGAAGTCAGATAATTATGCCAGTAGACCGGATAGTATCTGGTCGCATAGGCGAAGATGATCGGATCATCACTCATATAATAGCCGGGCCAGGTGATCATAAGACCGATCCCGTAAATTGCCAGAAAGCCAAGAAAAGGCAGTAAAAGAGATGGTCTTTGACAGGCATATGCCAGAAATTCAAACAGCCCGAACAGACACAACAATACCAGAATCTTTGTCAGAATATGCATGGGAAGAACCATTTCCGTGTCGATAGGAAGACAGTTCATATTCAGCCCGTCTGCAGAAAAGATCTTCGTATCGGTATAAAAGGTAACAAGCCAGATCAAAATGGAAAGACCGGCTGTTACCAGATGTTTTTTCATGTTTCGTATCATGTTTAACATAGTTTTCCTCATATTTTAAAGCGCATCCCATTGAGATTTGCCATCGGCAGTGGGAGCCACATAAAAGCTTTAGCTGGTTTTAGGATAAACTATAATTGCCGCCCGGTCAATATGACTGCATTTTTCTGGGGAAATACCGGATTCCCTGACGGATATTTCGGAAAGAGTGTCCGGCTTGCAGAGACAGGGCAACTTTGTTATAGTAGATAAGGATTGAAAATAAGATACTATGATGTGGGCGTCAAAAGATGTCATACATCATACTATGTGAAGCAGAAAAGACAGGAACAGGATAAAGGGTGGATATATGATCGCAGTAATGCCGATTGCTTTTTGCAGTATTTACGCATGGAGCAGACAGAAAAAGAATGATATTGTGATGGCTCTGGCAAAGAGCCTTTTATGGTTTGAGCTGTTTGTGGTTTTATTTGCCAATGTGTGCAGTATCGGACACAGCTTAAACCGCTGGTCAGCACTTCTGTGCTGGATGTTTGTTATCATCTTGTTTACTTTACTTGGAGGAAAGCTGTTTCCGGATGGCGTGCGAGGCTATTGGAAGCAGCTTGGCAGAGACCTGAAAGCATCTTTCAGGGAAGGGATTACAGCATTAAAGCGGCTGAACATCTGTGAGAAGATCCTGGTTGCTGCAGGGATGGTTCTCTGCCTGTTCCTGCTGTTTCTGGCATTGTTCACCGTGCCGTATAATTATGATTCCATGACGTACCACCTGGCAAGGATCGGACACTGGATCGATAACGGCAGTGTGGATTATTATGTGACAAATATTGACAGACAGTTGTATTCTCCTGTTTTAAGCGAATATAATATGCTGTTTGCGATGCTGCTGACAGAATGTGATGTGCTTTTGAACCTGTTCCAGTATCTGGCAATGCTGCTGACCGCTGTTTTCTTTTACCGCAGTATGCGGCTTCTGGGCACCGGACGACAGTTTGCGATTTTTGGGGTATTTGCCTTTCTGACAATGCCATTAACGATCACACAGAGTATCACGACGCAGAATGACCTGTCTGCAACGCTCTGGTTTTCCGTATTTGTTTATCTGGTTCTGCAGTTTATACAACTGGACAGCCTGCAGCTCGGAAATCTGCTGAAAAACACCCCGCAGAGGAATCTGCTTGTCTGTATCGGACTGAGCGTGGGATTCGGATTTCTGATGAAGGTCAGTGTTTGTGCGAGCATGCTCATGTTTATGCCATGGGTACTGCTCTTTTGTATCAGAAGAAAAGATAAGCTGACAGAGCTTTTGAAGGCGGGGCTGCTTGCCGGCTCCGCCATGCTTCTTGTTATTGCGGAAACGCTGATCCGCACGTATCAGGCATGTGGCAGCTTTATCGCCAATACGACAAGCGGTGATATTATGGTGGCAACCAAAAATGTCAGCTATATCATTGTCAATATCCTGAAAAATTATTCGCTGCTGATCACTCAGCACTTCTGGACAGCTTTGAATGGCTTTATATACCGGATCGCCATTCATGTGGGTGCCCTTCTGCATGTAGAGGTCAATAATATAGCGATCTCGTTCCACGGATTTGATTTTATTACGTATTTAAATACCGGCGACGATATGTACAGCCATGACAGGACGAGCAGTGCCTTTGCAGCATATTTTGCACTGCTGGCAGGCATTCTTCTGGTGCTTTGTGTAATCGGACTTCTGGTCAGACATTGGAAACAGAAAAAGCAGACGCAGCAGGCCGTGCAGGTAACGGATGAACAGAAGCTGTCTTATGGCTTTATCGTATCTGCCTGGCTCAGCTTTGGCTTCATGATGGCACTTTTGCGCTGGCAGCCATGGGGCTCACGTCTGTTATATCCGGCACTTGCCATGATGATACCTGCGGGAGCACATATTTTGGATTATGTTCTTCGGGAAAATAAAAAGAACGGTGTTATTTTATTGTTGCTGTCAACACTCAGCTTTGTACTTTGCATTGCACCGATCCGCTATAATATGCAGGTGGCAGAGTCTTATCTGGCGAGCGGAATGACAAATCGGATGAAGCTCTATTTTACAAATAACAAACGTTATGATACTTATGAGCAGTTGAAAGATGTCACAGAAAAACTGGGGGCAACGGATATTGGTGTTGTGATCTCGGGAGACGGTTATGATTATCCGCTCTGGAAGCTGTACCGGGAAGAATACCCGACAGCGAGACTGCGGCATATTCTTGTGGATGACACGCATATGGCAGCGCAGGGCAGGCAGCCGCAGAACCCGCCGGACTGCATCCTCTGGATCGAAAGAGGACGGCTGGAGGTCGGTGATACACTTGATTTCTACGGACAGACATATATTTGTGTATTTACGGCGGATTCCGAAAAAGCACCGGACAGTGTGCTGATCCCGTTTTGCGCAGAGATCGGAAGCACGATCAGCGCAGGGCAGAATAAATGAAATAAACACGCATGTTATTTAAAACGAATTGCATCGAATGAAAGCAGAAAGGAACCAAGATGGATCAGGGATTACAGGGAAACGATAAAATAGAAGAAGCGATCAGAGAACTGCAGGAAGCACCGTCGGATGAGCAGCTGGCACATACACTGACACTGCTGCGCAGAAGGATGCGGGAAAACGGACAGGTAGTTGTAGCGGTTGAGGCTGTGGCAAAGGAGCAGAACCTGCAGCTTGCCACGGTCAGGACAGAGGACGGCAGAAGATGGTTTGCGGCATTTACTTCTTTTGAGGAAGAAATGAAGGGTGGCGGGGCTGTAAAGTCAACATTTCTTGCTGACATCCGGCAGTTGTTTGAAACGACGCGCGAAGCGGATGTGGCGGGTGTGATACTGAATCCGTGGAACAGAAGACTGGCACTGGATCAGACACTGCTTGCTGTTGTGCTGGGCATATAAAAACGATAAAAAGAGCTTTGGAGGCTGTGATCAGGACAACAGCTTCCAAAGCTCTTCTTTTGTATGTGCAATATAAATATTGTCGTACAGACTGCATAATGTATGAAAATAATCTTCGTAATCGCACTTTTCGTTAAAGGAATCGCCTGCCAGCGGATACAGGAAGATGATCCTGCAGCGGCTGTTAAACAGGAGCTTTCCGGATACACAGGCAGTGGAATAATAGGATAGCAGTGTTTTATCTTCCATTGTGCCGTCTGCGACAGCAAGCTCAAACGGACAGGTATCGCTGTAAACGGAGATCGTATCGTCAAAGGCATCATATTGTCCGCGTGGATGTGGCTTGACAAGAAAATGCTCTGTGCCCACATGGGCAGCGATCTCATAGACAAGACTCTGGTATGTATCAGGATTTTGCATGCCATTGGCTGTGCCCTGTCCAAGAAACAGATATTCCTGTGGAAAACGCCGGCTCTGAAACTGCAGGATATCCCGGATCTGTTCGGTGACAAGTGCGATCCGCTCCGGCGTTTTCGGGATCTGCTTTAAAGTAAACCCGGTTGCAGCGCTGTCTGCTACATTTTTTTCGGCGAGAGAAGGTTCAAATAAATAGAGTTCCTGCTCCTGCCTGTGGATATCATAGCCCAAGATCATTTGGTACAGGCGTCTTCCCATGACAGTGGAAACTGAGCTGACAGGCGGTTTCGTATAACTGGCGAACCCATCCTCAAAGCGGTGGAGCCTGAGTTTTTTATTCTTCCGGATGCATGTTTTGATCAGCTCTTTGACGATCTCGTCGGGAACACCGGGAGAAGCAAAGTACAGGTCATCATAAGTAGTAAATGCCGGGTAATCCTTTTCTGTCAGCATGGCTTTTACGGTCGGATTGTATACAAAGCTTTCCCATAAATTCACAGGCGCGGATTTATAAGGATTTCTGATCTTCTTTGCATCGGCAAAAAAGGTATGATGAAAATACCGGTCTGTTCTGCCGGACTGATACAGCTCATACAAATAGGCTGATTTGTCAGTCAGGACAAGATCAACCTGCGCATCCTTCAGAAATGCATCTTTAATAAACAGAAAGACCATCAGATGATAACTGGTACTTGCGACGGCGAGTACCTTTCTTTTTTGTGTCTGCATAGAATGCTCCTTTCCGGTCAGGCTCTGTGCAGTATTCTGCGGATGTTATCCAGGAAAATGGCGCGTTCTCTTGCTTCAAATAACAGGAAGAAATTCAGAAGAAAGCCCACAATACCACAAAGCAGAATATCTGCAGCGACCATGCCCCAGCTTGTTGTCGTAATAAAGTGGTTCATGCCTGCAAATACTGCTGACATGAGAAGTGTAACAAAAATATAGCGAAAGATCGTCGGGTAAAAGGCATGTTTGGGGAGCTCCAGACAATGCGCCGCATACATCGGTGTAAATGTCATGTTTTTGATGATGCCTAAGAAAGAGGAGGTCCCGGCAATAAAGTAGATTCCATACGGATGAAATGCCGGGATCTCCAGAAAAATAAAGACCACAATGACATTCAGGACGCCCATTAATAGTGTGACGATCGAATTCCATTTTAACTTATTCACAACGGTGTAGACATTGAAAAGCGGGCTGATCGCGCCGCCGACCAGTGTACCGAGCATGATCAGAACGGTCAGTCTGTAGTAGACAGGCAGGATATCACGTTCACTTGGCAGCCACATATAGTAAAAGGACATTCCAAATCCGATGATGTAGCAGAGTGGGATATTGGCGAAAAAACCTGTCAGCTTCATGGCTGATTTCAGATCCTCTGTCAGTTCCTTTTTATTTCCCTTGGCAAAGCTGATCGTCAGGGAAGGGGTGAAGACGGCGGAAATCGTTTCATACAGGGTGTTGACTGCGGTCACGATCGTTGTGGAAGTACCGATATAGCCGCTTTCCGCTTTGCCGATCCACAGGTTGGTGATCAGGGTATCGATCCCGTTTGTCAGAGCCTGTCCTGCACGCATGATCGTATTCCAGACACCGGCGGAAAGAATCTCAATGACCGTACGGATGTCAAAATATTTCCGGGAAACAACAATCTGCGGCAGAAGTTTTTTCGTATAATGAATATAGGTAAGGAACAGATATACGTTGGCAAGCAGTGTTGCATAGCCGATATAGCTGACATGGACCGGTAAAAGGGTAAAGGTAACGATCAGCAGTGCAGCTTTTAAAATCTGGGACTCGATCGTACGGAGTGCGGACAGATCCAGTCTGTTGGCGGCAAAAGTCGCTGTGGAAAAGGTCGTTGCGATGATCGTGACCATAAAGTTTAGGAACATAGTTGCAAACAACAGTTTGACGTCCGTTACAAGCGCCGGGGAAATGTTTACGAGCTTTTCCAGATAGAGAACGACCAGTGTGCAGGGCAGAAGCAGAACCGCCACGATCACCAGATTGGCGTACATGACGGAGTTGAAATAGCGGTTGGCGCCTTCTGCATCATTCTGGTGGATCTTGACCGTGATAAAACGCCCGGCCATGGAATTGAGCGCCATGGCGGCGATCGCCGCATAGCTGACGAAATTATTGGCCATGGTAACAAAGCCCTGCGCTTCGGAACCGAGCTTGTAAATGACGGTCGGTGTGATCAGAAAGCTGATACCAAGGCTGACAAGGCAGGATAAAAGAGAGGCTGCCATATTAATGATAAGCTGTTTGTTTTTATCGGTTTCTTTCATAAAGTGATCCTTTTCGTAAAATAATGCATGACATAGTATAGCACGACAGGGATTCTTCTTTCAATATATGGGGCTATTTCCGATTGCAATATAGGCATCAAAATGATAAGATGTATCTATATGCTTTGTACCCTGTGTGATTTTATGCAGAAAGCAGGCAGAAGTGAGGTACGGATATGAAGATTATGCCAAACCGGCTTGACCGGGGGTTTTATCAATATCAGGAAGAATTTGAAAAAAAAGCGGTCGAAGTGCTGCGCAGCGGCTGGTATGTGCTGGGAAAAGAAGTCAGCAGCTTTGAAGAAGAATTTGCAGCTTATGTCGGCACAAAATACTGCGTAGGGCTGGCAAGCGGACTGGATGCACTCTGGCTGGCATTCCGTGTACTTGGGATCGGAGCCGGGGATGAAGTGATCGTGCAGTCCAACACATATATTGCCAGTGTCATGGGTATTACGATCAATGGTGCAACGCCGGTTTTTGTGGAGCCGGATGCATATTACGGGATCGATGCAGCAAAGATAGAAGAGAAGATCACACCAAGGACAAAGGCAGTGCTGGCGGTACATTTGTACGGACAGGCATGTCAGATGGACAAGATCTGTGAGATCACAAAAAAACACGGACTATATCTGGTCGAGGACTGTGCGCAGTCGCATGGAGCCGTGTATGACGGCAAAATGACGGGCAGCTTTGGTGATATCGGCTGTTTTTCCTTTTATCCGTCCAAAAATCTCGGTGCTTTCGGAGACGGCGGGGCAATTACCTGCAATGACCCGAAAATTGCGGCAGATATGAAGATGTACCGTAATTACGGCAGTGAAAAACGGTATTATAATAAAGTGGTGGGAGCCAACTCCAGACTGGATGAGATCCAGGCAGGGCTTCTTCGTGTCAGACTTTCCCATATGGAAGAACTGACACAGGAAAAGATAGAGATCGCAGCGCGTTACGACAGGGAGCTTTCCAATGCAGCCTTTACGCTTCCGCAGAAAAGACCGCATGCCAATCATATTTATCATCAGTATGTGATCCGTACAATGCATAGAGAAGCGCTGATCGATTATCTGAATAAAAAGGAGATCGGAACGATCATCCATTATCCGATCCCGCCGCATCTGTCGGAAGCGTATCAGAGCCTTGGCTATCACAGAGGCGATCTGCCGATCGCAGAAGCCTTTGCGGATGAGGTGCTCTCTATTCCGATGTATAATGGAATGACGGAAGAGGAACAGACCTATGTGATCGGGGCACTGAATGCATTCAGACCTTAAAAGACCTCAGAGAATGAAGGAGAAATGAATGAACATAAAAGAACAGTATAAGATTCTGGAATTTGGAGAATATGGGGACGAGAGAGGAAATCTTGTAGTAGCGGAAGGAAACGGAAAGGATATTCCTTTTGCGATCAAACGTGTCTTTTATATGTATGGATCCGATGCTACGGTGATCCGTGGGCAGCATGCGAACCGTAAGACGGAATTTGTGCTGATCAATGTCAGCGGGACAAGCAAGGTAAAGGTCGATAACGGTTATGAAACAGACGTGATCGAGCTGAATAAGCCGCGTATGGGATTGTATCTGCCGACAATGCTTTGGAAAGATATGTATGATTTTTCCGCCGACAGTGTGCTGCTCTGTCTGGCAAGCGAACACTATGACGGCAGTGAATACATTCGGGACTATAATGAATATCTGAAGGAAGTGCGTTCCACTGCTGCTTCGGATGAGAAGGAACAGGATAAATAAATGAGCAAAATATCAATTGTAATACCGGTTTATTATAACGCAGACACGCTGATGCTTTTATATGAGGATATGAAGCAGAAGATCCTCGGAAAGCTCGGAGATTACGAGCTTGTATTTGTGGATGACGGTTCCGGTGACAACTCATGGGAAGTAATGAATGAGATCCGCAAGATGGATCAGAATGTGCAGTGTGTCAAGCTTTCCCGTAATTTCGGAGAACATGCGGCGCTTCTGGCGGGACTTTCCGTCTGCACGGGCGATTGCGCTGTGACAAAGCAGGCTGACCTGCAGGAAGACTCGGAGATCATTCTGGAAATGTATGAAAGCTGGAAAAAAGGCAATAAAGTCGTTCTGGCAGTGCGGAAGGAACGTGATGAAAATCCGGTCAAAAAGTTTTTTGCACATATGTATTATGTGATCATACACAAATTTGTACAGGAAAGAATGCCTGTAGGCGGCTGTGACTGTTATCTGGTCGACAGACAGGTCATTGAAGTGCTGGAAAGACTGGATGAGAAAAACTCTTCCCTGACACTGCAGGTGCTGTGGGCGGGCTTCCAGACCGACCAGATCTACTTCCACCGCAGAGATCGTGAGATCGGCAAATCACGCTGGACACTCGGTAAGAAGGTAAAGCTTGCCATGGATTCCATGATGAGCTTCTCTTATGCACCGATCCGTTTTATGTCCGGTGTGGGTGTTGTTTTCTTTATTATCGCGCTTCTTATGATGATTGAGGTGATCGTCGAGAAATTTACGGTCGGAACACCGATCCTTGGATGGGCTTCCATCATGTGTGTTGTATTGTTTTCTTTTGGTATCATGATGCTGATGATGGGCGTGCTTGGGGAGTATGTCTGGCGTGCACTGGATGCGTCCAGAAACAGACCGCCTTATCTGATCGACCATGTGGAAAAATCCGGTCAGACAGATACAATGAAATCTGATTCGCAGCCATAACAGAGACGAGATACGCTCTGCGAATCTCGCTCTGATTATCGGACGTCAAATGCACCGCATAAATGCGTGCGTTTTCCTCGTTGCCATAACAAAAAAGCAGCCTGATAAGGGCTGCATAAAATATTAAGAAGTAAGGCCGGTGTTTAACCGCGGATGACAGCGATAACGATACCGAGCAGGGCTCCCATGGCAACCTGCAGCTTGGTGTGACCGACAAATTCCTTTAATTTCTCTTCGGCGGTCAGCGTGCTGTTTCCCATACTCTTGAAAATGTCCATCATTTCATTCAGGATTTTTGCCTGCTTGCCTGTTTCGAAGCGGACGCCCATGGCATCATGCATGACAATGATCGCAAAAATAGCGGCAATGGCAAATTCCGGACTTGCCGGCCCACAGTGGAGAAAAGTCGTACCTGCAAGAGCGCAGACAGTTGCGGAATGGGCGCTTGGCATTCCGCCGTCGCCGATCAGTCGTTCCCAGACAAATTTTTTGTTTATGATCAGATGTGTGATGGTTTTGAGGATCTGTGCACAAAGCCATCCGGTCACGGCATTGATCAGTATCGTATTATGGAGCAGTTCTTCTAAATAGTTCATGTTTTACCTCATTTGTTCAAAATTCCAATACATTCTCCAGTATACCCCATTCTTTGCAAAACTACAATTGCAGAAACGAGAGGAATAGAAAAAAATTATGTAGTAAAGAAATGTATTAAGCGGCGGATAAATTGTCGATGAAAACGATTAGACAAGTTATGACAAAAAATGTATGATTATCCTATAGTCGCAATTTGATTTTTAATCTATTATCTATTAATAGAGGGGGAGAAGTATGAAAAGAATGTGTGAAAGTGTGGAAAAACAAATGTATGTGACAAAGTTGCTGCTGAGTCTGGGTGTTCCGGCGCATTTGAAGGGCTATCATTATCTGAGATCAGCCATCCTGCGCTCCGAACAGGACATAGAAGTAGTAAGCAGTGTGACAAAGCTGTTATATCCGGATGTCGCAAGGGAATATAATACATCCGTACAAAAGGTAGAACGGGCTATTCGTAATGCGATAGAGGTTTCCTGGATGCGGGGTAATATTGAATCCATGGAAGAAATGTTCGGGTTTTCTGCGCATTCCGGAAAAGGCAGACCGACAAACAGCGAATATATTGCCAGAGTCGCAGACGCAGTTCATCTGGCATTCCTGGAGGAGTACCGGATACAGGCAAAATGAACAAACAGGAGATATACCCGGAGGCGACTTGGCGGGGATATCTCCTTTTTTTACAGGATATGAAATAAAAGCAGGCAGTCATTTACAAAAGGCAGTCTTTTGGTGTATGATACATGCAGAAGGCTCTGCACATAAAATGTGGAGAAAAGAAGCAGAATAGAATATACAGTTAGGAGAAGTGACATGGCAAATAAAGAAATCCATATTGGCGATTATGTGATCAGTGAAACGAGTCGCCCATATATGATCGCAGAGATCGGAATCAATCATAACGGAGATATTAATATTGCAAAGAAACTGATGGATGCGGCAAATGCGACAGGATGGAACAATGTGAAGTACCAGAAGCGTACACCGGAGCTGGCAGTTCCGGAAGCGCAGAAAAGCGTTCCAAAGTCAACCCCATGGGGGGATATGACATATCTGGAATACAAGTACAGAGTAGAGTTTGAGAAACCGGAATACGATATCATAGATGCTTACTGCAAGGATAAGGGAATGACATGGAGTGCTTCTCCGTGGGATATGCCGTCTCTGGAATTTTTACTGCAGTATGATGTACCGTATATCAAGATCGCCAGTGCATCCAACGGAAGGGATGAGATGATCGCCGAGGCGGCCAAATCCGGAAAGCCTGTTATATTATCCACAGGTATGACAACAATGGATGAGATCGACCATGCGGTAGAAGTACTGGAGAAAAACGGACACGGTGATTATATTCTGATGCATACAAACAGTGCGTATCCGGCTCCTGTCAAGGATCTGAACATGCGTATGATCCAGACACTGAAGGATCGCTTTGACTGTCTGGTAGGCTACAGCGGACATGAGGAAAATCTGGAGCCGACGATCGCAGCAGTTGTACTCGGTGCCTGCTGTATCGAAAGACATGTTACTCTTTCTCATGATATGTGGGGGAGTGATCAGAAGGCAAGCCTTGAAGTGCATGCAATGGACATGCTCAACAAGCGTATCCAGAATGTATACGATTCTCTCGGTACAGGCATAAAATATATGTCAGAGAGCGAAGCTGTACAGCGTAAAAAACTGAGAACAGTTTAAAAGAAACAGGACAAAGTGAGGACGACATGAGCGTAACAGAGGACAAAGTATTATCTATCGTGATTCCCTGCTATAACGAAAAGGACAACATTTTAAATATCGTGAAGCTTGTACAGGCTTCTCCGATCCCAAATAAAGAAATTATTGTTGTGGACGACTGTTCCACAGACGGAACAAGGGAGATTCTGGAAACAGAGATCCGTCCGCTTGTCAGCAAGATCATTTATCATGAGATAAACGGCGGGAAAGGCGCAGCACTCCGCACAGGCTTTTTAGAGGCGACAGGTGATGTTGTCATTATCCAGGATGCAGATCTGGAATATGATCCGGCAGACTATCCGTGTGTCGTAGAGCCGATCTTTGCGGGAAAAGCAAAGGTTATTTACGGTTCCCGTTTTTTAAACCAGCAGGCAAAAGGCTATCTGGCAAATCGTCTGGCGAATAAATTTCTGACCTGTCTTTCCAACCTGTTTACGAGGCAGCATCTGACAGACATGGAGACATGTTATAAAGCATTTCGCAGGGACGTGATCCAGAGCATTGATATTGAAGAGAAACGTTTTGGTTTTGAGCCGGAGATCACAGCGAAGATCTCCAAAAAGAGGATCCGGATCCATGAGGTTCCGATCTCCTACCATCCGCGTACGACCAAGGAAGGTAAGAAGATCGGCTTTAAGGATGGATTAAGAGCAATTTACTGCATCTGGCGGTATCGATAAAGGGGGACATATGCAGGAAGTGGCAAAAAAAATCTGGGATTGGCTGGAACATCTGCTGTATTTCATTTTTGTAAAGCTGTTACACCTGTCTGTTCTGGAGAAAAACTGGGCAGGTTTTATGCAATTCGTAAAATTTGGCATTATCGGTCTTTCTAATACATTTCTCAGTTATATACTAAATGTTATGGTATTGCTCATATTAGCGCCTTTTTCAGTTTCTTGGGATTTCTTTGCGGGAAATATTGTTGGGTTTGTGCTCAGCGTACTCTGGTCCTTTTACTGGAACAACCGGCTTGTGTTTACGGTAAAGGAAGGCGAACACAGATCGATGTGGAAAGCGCTTCTGAAGACTTATTTATCCTATGGCTTTACCGGAATCATTCTCAGCAATGTGCTGTCATGGGTGTGGATCACGCAGCTTGGTATTTCAAAATTCATAGCACCGGTGATCAATCTGCTGTTCAGTGTTCCAATCAATTTTGTGATGAATAAGCTGTGGGCATTTAAGTAGTGCGTGTATGATACTGCAGTTCCGGACTGCAGGGATGAATGGAGTATGTATGGAAAAAATAAAAAAATATCTGGCAGTCTGGCTGGTGATCTGTATATTTGGCGTATTACTTGCGCCGACAGAAATATTTGCAGAAGAAATCGGAGCGGAAACAATGGAAAGTGTTTCCGCTTCTTCTATAAAATATAAATCCTCAGAGGGGGATATTGATGCGGTTGTCAGTGATAATCAGCCCGCAGTCAGTGAAAATACGGAACTGGATATGGAAAACAGTGTTTCGGATAATGATCCTGATACAGAAACGGTAAAGATCCTGTTTGTGGGGAACAGTTTTACCAGATATCCAAAAGGCGGTAAAGATTGTTCTGTTCCAAAACAGCTTAAGGAATTGGCAAGACTGACAGGCAAAAAGATAAAGGCAGACTGTGTGGCAAATGGAAAGGCAAAACTTCTATATTATACAGGAAAATCAGCCGGATATATGGCTTATTATCAGCAGCTTGTTACAAAACTGCTGGAAGAAGATTGGGACTATGTAGTTTTGCAGGATCAGAGCACCATGCCGGCTTATTCAGCTGATACGGAAATGGGTCCTGCGGTTGCTTTCCTGCAAAATTTAATCGGTAAATTGTGTCCGCGGGCAAAGCTTCTCCTTTATATGACGCATGCGTATGAGTTCAGAGGAAAAGGAAGTCAAACTGCAATGCATACAAATGAATTGCAGGAGCGGATTGGTGCTGCATACCTGCACATAGGAGATAAGTACGGAATAGATGTGGTTCCGGTGGGAATGCAGTTTCAAAGAGCAAGGAAATTGTATTCGAATCAGAGCTTTTTAGGGGATGATGCAAAACATCCGTCACCGCTTGGCTATTTTCTGGCAGCCTGCTGTTTTTACCAGAGGCTGTTAGGAGACCTGCCTGACCTGGATGCAGCAGAACTGACTACAGTTTCTGTGCCGCAAGATGTGCAAAAGGGTCTGTCACTCCTTGTCAGAGATTCTGTTCTTATGACAAGCTGTGAGCCGCAAGTGTATTTGTTTGTCGGAGAGAAAACAAGTATGCAGGTGTTGGACAGTGCTGTTTCTGTAACATACCGTTCCTTGGATAAGTCTGTTGCTGCAGTTGATAAAAAAGGCGGGATTACAGCGCTGGCAGAAGGAAAGGCAGTGCTGGCTGCACAGGCGGCAGATGGAAGACAGGGATTTTGCACAGTATATGTCACGAAGCCGATGTCGTTTGGACGACAGCAATATAATGCAGGACTTGGAGATAATGTCTGTATTATGCCCGAATACCGCAGTGATGCATTAGGATGGAAGAGCAGCAATACAAATGTGGCAGAAGTAGATATCGATGGTATGATCCATACAAAGAATCTGGGAAAGACAACCATTCGCGTAACAGATCTGAATAATCCGGACAGCAGCGCAAGTTTTGTACTCTATGTGACATTGCATACACCGGAGAATCTGCAATGCAGTATAGGAAAGAAACTCCCTAAAACTCCAAAAGGAAACGGGATGAAATATAAGCTGTCATGGACAAGGGTAAACGGAGCAGTCAGGTATCAGATTTACAGAAGCACAAGGAAAAACAGTGGCTATGAACTGATAGGAAAGACAAAAAATACATCCTATCGGGACCGGACGGCGAAGACTGGCCAGACTTATTATTATAAGGTTGCAGCAGCGGGTAGAAACGGGGCATATGCCAGTGATATGTCAGAGTATATCAAGTGCAGCAACCGGCAGGCAAAGGGACTGAAGGCGCGTATACTACGGAATAAAAAGACAGCAGTGCTGAGCTGGAAACGGGTCAAGAATGCCAAAACCTATCTGGTATACAGAAAGCAGAATAAAGGCGCCTTCAAATGTATCGGAACAGTTTCCGCATCCGGTAAATGCCGCTTTAAAGACCAGACCAGAAAAAAAGGAAAGAAATATACCTATAAAGTCGTAGCAATGTAATGCTGCGGCTTTATTTTCTTAAGATATTCATAATTTGGTAAATTTCCATATGTTGCGCGTTGCAATCTGAAAATAAGGCGTGTAAGATAAAAACAGATGTCGAAAAAGACAAAAAACAAGGAGAGAAAAACATGAAAAACAAAATGAAGCATATACTGGCAATGCTGCTGGCACTGTGTCTGTTTGCAGAAACACCGCTGACAGCGATTCCGGTACTGGCAGAAGGAACGGATGAAGTGACTGTGACAGATGTGTCGGAAACAGTATCCGGTGCCGATACTTCCGCACAGACAAAGCAGCAGACACTTTCCGGGAATCAGCCGGCGAGTGTGAAAGAGGCAGATCTTCTGCTCAACTATTTATATGTGGAAAATATGTACATAGAAAGCCCTGCAGCAGAAAAAATCTATGTGTCTGCAGGCAGCGGCCAGGAGCAGTTTACAAAGGCTGTTCTGACCATGCAAAATAAAGAAACAGGGGAATCAACAGAAGCTTCTCTGGCAGAGCCGGGAAAGGATCTTGTGTTTACACTGGATAGCAGTACATGCGGTGCAGGTATTTATCAGATCAAGGAACTCTCTTATACATATGAAGAAGAAACTGCGGAAGGTACGGTTTCCTATGCGGGAAATATGGATATCACCCAGATCCCGGGAATGGAAGATATCTGTTTCGGTATTGACCGGGAAGTAGCAGTAGAAAATACAGTGGCGCTTGAGGATTTTGCAGATGCGCAGGTAGAGGCAGATACACAGAGCATTTCAGCAGAAGAAGCAGCAGAGCTTCCGATCGTGCGGATCTCTCAAAGCACCGATGCACAGACGACCGGACAGCAGCTTGCGCAGGCGATCGCCCGGGCAAAAGGACTGACGGTACAGACACAGGCAGCAGACGATCTGGACAGCGATCAGATCTCTGCAGGAAGCGTCGTTGTGGTACTGGATGCGGGACACGATGATTCTCATGCGGGAACCAGAGCAAACGGTCTGACAGAAGAATCCATGACGATCAAGGTTGCCAATTATTGCAAAGAATATCTGGAAGCCAATTATACAAATGTGGTTGTGTATATGACAAGAACAAGCGGTGCATGTCCGCATCCGGGCACATCTTCGACAGATGATAATGCAGCCAGAGTCGATTATGCACACAGTGTGGGCGCGGATATGTATGTCAGCATCCACTTCAATTCCACAGGTGTCGGTGCTACGACCGCAACAGGTGCAATGGTGTTTTACCCAAACAGTAATTACAACAACGATGCAGGTTCCAAGGGCTCTGTGGTGGCATCCAAGATCATCGAGCAGCTTGCAAAGCTGGGACTGAAAAATAACGGTATCAAGATAAGAAATTCAGAAGATAATACAACTTATCCTGATGGATCGCTGGCGGACTACTATGGTGTGATCAGAAGAAGCAAATTATATGGTATCCCGGCAATTATCGTAGAGCATGCATTTGTAAATAACCCATCCGATGCGGCTTTTTTGAGCAGCGAGGATAATTTAAAGAAGCTTGGTGTGGCAGATGCGCTCGGTATTGCAAACGCATGGAATCTGTCTACCGAAGAAGTGGAATATGATGCGGATGATCTGTTTGTTTCTGATGTAGACGGTGTAAATGGCAGCTTTAAGATCACTTTAAAGGGAGCAACACCGACAAGCAGGATCGCAAGTGTGAAGTTTAAGGTTTATCCGACATCCGATAGTTCGGAGTCTTATGTGTATACGGCAACGGATGAAGGAAAAGGAACTTATACGGCGACAGCCAATGTAGCAAATCATAACAAAGAAACAGGTACCTATAAGATCATTGCCTACGCTTATGATGCAATGGGTAAGAAGCATCAGCTCCGTTCCACGACAACAAAGATCGAGGAGCAGAAGGCAGATCCTTCCGCCATGAAGCTGACAGCAAAGCTGAACAGAAAACAGACGATTGCAACATTGGCTTTAACAGGGGCAAAAGGTGCTGCAAAGGTATTTTATAAAGTCAGTGTAAAAGAAAACGGCAGAACAACAAGAAAAACCTATAACGCAGAATTACAGGATGACGGCAGATGGCTTTCATCCGTGAAGATCGCCGATTTCAAAAAGGCGGGCACTTATGAGGTAGTAGCATATTCCAAGAGTTATTTTGGAACCACAACTAAGGTGGCAACAGGCAGTTTTACGGTAGATGGACCATCAGTAGGTGCGGTAACGGTCAGAAAGATCAACTTAAACAAGGGTACCTTCCGGCTTCGTCTGAAAAATGTGGCATCTGCATCGAAAGTAAAATCGGTTAAGGTCAAGGTCAGAAATTTAGAAGGCAAGAAAAAAACGAAAACATATACGGCAAAGAAAAACGGCAGTTATTATGATCTCTCTGTTGCAATGAAGGATTATGGATATGCACTTGGTAAATACCGGTTTACAGTGCAGGTAACGGATGGAAACGGTATTACAAAAGATGTCAAGGTAGTTACTTATACGTTTGAAAAGAAAGATCCTGTCATTACAGCAAAGCTGAAATCCAAAGAAACCAAACTGCTGCTGACAGCAGAGGATCTGGGAATCGCAGCAGCCGTTAAGGGTGTGCGTTTCCGTGTATACAATGTGGACACAGGATCCAAAAAGAAAAATTATGAGGCGAAAAGGGATGCAAAAGGCGCTTTCAAGGCAACAGTAAAAATTTCTGATTTTGGCATGAGCGGAACCTATAAGATCCAGGCATATGTAAAAGGCACAAACGGTAAATACACAAAAGTCGGAAAAGTGCAGAAGGTTGAGGTTTCCGATATTCTTGGCGGTGAGGCAGTCAGCCGTGAAAAGAACGAAACAGGCAGCTATCTGACAGTATCCAGCATCAGTGCCAACACTGTTGTGGAAAAGGTAGAAGTAAAAGCATGGCCGGTGGAAAAAACAAAGGCAAAATATATGTATAAGGCATCGGATCGTGGAAACGGAAAATACCGCGCCCTGATCCAGACCAAGAATCATGACAACGTAAAAGGTGATTACCGCTATCAGGTAATCGTAACCGGGAAAAACGGTGTTTCTAAAGTGCTTTTAAAGGGAAAAATGACAATCGGAGACGCAAGTGATAATCCGGATGACGACCCTGATGATGATCCCTATGAGGATGGCAAATATACGATCACGGGAAGCAGTACGGTGACCGTTTCACAGATGGTCAGTTATTACCAGTCCAGGACATCCTATCCCTCGTTTTACGGGGGATCGGATGCTGCAACGATCAAGAAATTCTGTCAGATCTACCTCGATGAATGTAAAGCGGAAAATATCAGGGCAGAGGTAGCGTTTGCACAGGCAATGAAGGAGACAAATTTCCTGCGCTTTGGCGGCGATGTCAGCATTACACAGTATAATTTTGCCGGGATCGGAGCAGTAGGCGGTGGCGCGAAGGGACAGAGCTTTTCAAGTGTCCGTTTAGGGATCCGCGCACAGATCCAGCATCTGAAAGCGTATGCCAATTATGATGCGCTGAATAAGGGCTGTGTAGATCCTCGCTTTACCTATGTGAGCCGCGGAACGGCTCCTTATGTGGAATGGCTCGGTATTCCGGACAACCCATACGGAAAAGGCTGGGCAACCGCACAGAACTACGGAAGCTCTATTTTGCAGATGATCAAAGACATCAAAAGCAGATAAGGAACTTGACGAACAGGTGTGATTTTCATATACTTAATCTATCTATGGATATGCGGTCGTTCTTCTATCAATGGGATTGCATATAAGTATATGAAAAAGAGGATGGAAAAATGGGAAAAATAACAGTAGAAACTTGCCATATTGAAGGTCTGAAGGTTATTACGCCGACCGTATTCGGTGATGCCAGAGGATATTTTATGGAGACGTATAATTATAATGATTTTAAAGAAGCGGGTATTGATCAGGTTTTTGTACAGGACAATCAGTCTGCTTCCAAAAAGGGTGTACTCCGTGGTCTGCATTTCCAGATCAACTTCCCACAGGATAAGCTTGTCCGTGTGGTAAATGGAGAGGTGTTTGATGTTGCGGTCGATCTGAGAAAGGGTTCTCCGACTTTCGGACAGTGGTATGGTGTAAAGCTTTCTGCCGAAAATAAAAAGCAGTTTTTTATACCAAAGAACTTTGCACACGGTTTCATTGTACTTTCCGACTATGCAGAATTTGCCTATAAATGTACCGACTTCTATCATCCGAACGATGAGGGCGGACTGCTCTGGTCTGATCCGGAGATCGGTGTGGAATGGCCGATGCCGGAAGGTATGACAAAGGATGATCTGATCCTTTCGGATAAGGATACCAAATGGAGCGGTATCGGTGAATATCGTAAACAGCGCGGCTTATAGAAAAGAGAAATGAATAAAAATATTGGATTTATAGCCGCTGCCCTTAAAGGAGTGATATAATATGGCATTTTATAATGAGTTAAATAAATATCAAGCCCATGTGGCTGCAATACAGGAGGACGGACAGAGCATTACTTATGGTGATCTTGCGGAGCAGGCACAAAGGATTGGAGAGACAGTGGGCAGAAGATGTCTGGTATTTAGTTTTTGCCAGAATACATTGGGTTCGTTGATCGGTTATGTGGGATTTTTAAATAACAGGATTGTTCCACTTTTACTGGATGCACAGATAAATAAGGAGCTTTCCGAAAATTTAATTGAAATTTACCGGCCGGATTATTTGTATGTACCTGCAGATCAGAGGGCACATTTTGGTATGGAATCGGTATATGAAGCTTATGGATATTGTCTGTTAAAGACGGGATTTGCGGAAAAAACACCGCTTTATGAGGAACTGGGGCTGCTGCTTACAACCTCAGGATCTACAGGAAGTCCAAAGCTTGTCCGACAGAGTTATCAGAATATACAGGCAAATGCAGAATCTATTGTTTCTTATTTGGAATTGAACGAGACAGAAAAGCCGGTTACAACTCTGCCGATGAACTATACGTATGGTCTTTCGATCATAAACAGTCATTTACAGGTGGGAGCCACTATACTTATGACTACACGACCAATTCTGTCAAAAGAGTTTTGGGATTTTATGAAAGCAAACGGGGCAACGTCTTTTGGTGGTGTCCCGTACACATACGAGATGTTAAAACGCATCAGGTTCTTTAAAATGGATCTGCCGTCCCTGCGGACTTTTACACAGGCTGGTGGTAAGCTTTCACCGGAACTGCATAAGGAATTTGCTGAATATGCAATGGAAAAAGGCAAGCATTTTGTAGTTATGTATGGACAGACGGAGGCTACGGCAAGAATGGCATATCTGCCATATGAAAAAGCCCTTGAAAAATATGGTAGTATGGGCATAGCGATTCCGGGTGGTAAGTTTACATTGGCAGATGTTAACGGAAATGCGATCACGGAGCCGGATGTTGTGGGGGAATTGATTTATGAAGGCGAAAATGTGACATTGGGCTATGCGACACAGAGAGAAGATCTGAAAAATGGGGATGAAAGAAACGGACGTCTGGAAACCGGAGATATGGCTAAAATGGATACGGACGGCTATTTCTATATCGTGGGTCGGAAAAAGCGTTTTCTGAAATTATTTGGAAATCGTATTAATCTGGATGAAATAGAACGTATGGTAAAAAAAGAGTTTGACGGACTTGATGTGGCAACTGCAGGTACGGATGCACAGATGCTTGTGTTTATCACAGAGGAAGCATTGCTTGACAATGTTGGAAGAATGATTGCTGAGAGAACGCATATTAACAGCCATGCTATTAAAGTGAAATATATCTCACAGATCCCACGTAATGAGGCTGGGAAAACCCTTTATAAGTTATTGCCGCAGGAATAAATAATAAGTGACAGAAGTAAGAAAAGCAAAACAGAAAAGAGGAACAAAATGGAAGAATTATTAGAATTACTAAAAGAAGTAAATCCCAATATTGATTATGAAAATGAAACTGCATTGATGAGCGGAAAGGTGATAGACTCAATTGATATGACGACAATTCTGGCAGAGATAGAGGATCGTTTCGATATAGAGATCGATATGGAATATATTTCTCCGAAATATTTTGATACAGTAGCGGCTATGTGGGATATGATTCAGGAGCTGAAGGATTGAAATGACTTTTATTGATTTGCAATTTGGTATATTTCTTCTGGTAAGTATTCTTTTATTTTATCTTTGCCCGGTAAAGCAGAGATGGAAAGTTCTGCTTTTGGTCAGTCTGGTCTTTTATGCAATTGCAGGGCTTCGATATCTGCCGTTTATCTTTGTAACTTCATTTACTGTCTATTATGCCGGGTGCAGAATGGGAAAAGTATATGAAGCACTTGAAAAGGAGCTTGCAGAAAAGGAACTTGACAGAAAGGAAAAGAAGCTAAAAAAGGAACAGGCCAAGCAGGTATGCAAGCGAATAATGTTACTTGCTCTGGTAGGCAATCTGGTTATTTTGTGTATTGTGAAGTTCACAAAATTCTTTATAGACCCAATCAATCATCTGCTGATGGCAGTGGGGGGGAATGGAACGTTTACGGCAGCAGATATCATTGTGCCGCTTGGTATTTCATATTATACTTTTTCAGCACTCAGTTATTTGCTGGATGTTTATTGGAAACGTGTGGAATATGAAAAGAGTTATTCGCGTTTTTTGCTTTATCTTATTTACTTTCCACATATTCTGCAGGGACCGATTGAACATTATGGCAGGCTGGGACAAAGGCTGAAAAAAGAACTTACCTTTGATTATGACCGGGTATGTAAAGGAATCCAGCTAATGTTGTACGGCTATTTTAAAAAGCTGGTAATTGCCGACCGTATTAATCCATTTATTACCACAGCTTATCAAAATCATAATACAACGGCCGGTAGTATTTTACTTCTTGCCATGTTTTTGGATGTAGTATATATTTATGCCGATTTTTCAGGTTGTATGGATATTGGACGAGGTGTATCGGAAATTTTCGGAATCGAAATGGACTTAAATTTCAACCATCCGTTTTCTTCCAAAACAGTTACAGAATTTTGGAGAAGATGGCATATGACTATGGGAGGCTGGTTCAGGGAATATGTTTATACACCGCTTTCTACTTCAGGCGTAGTAAAGAAAATTAGTAAAATGACCAGGGAAAAGAAATTGCCTGCACCGCTTGCAAGAAGTCTGACAACGATTATACCTGTTACTGTTACATGGGTACTTACGGGGCTATGGCATGGAACGGGAAAAACGTATGTTGCATGGGGAATCTACTATTCCTTTATGATCTTTATGTCTGTGTGCTTTGGAGAAATGTTGCATGAGCTGATGGTAAAATGCAAAGTGAGGACGCAGACACAGTCCTATCATATATTCCAGATGATTCGTACTACTTGCATCTTTGCAGGGGGACGTCTCCTGACAAGACCTGGTAGTCTGCATTTGTCTTGGGCAATCCTGAAAAGGACGATAACTGCTTTTTCACCGGCAGCTTTATTTAATGGTGCTGTTTTGGCACAGGGTATGGAAAGCAAGGACATACTTGTTGCTGCAGTGTGTATTTTGCTGTTTGGCTGTATCAGCGTGCTTCAGATATGGCTGGAAAAGGAAAATAAGCATGTGAGGGATCTTTTGGCAGAACAAAATCTGCCAGTGAGATGGTGCATATATATTCTGGCTGTATTTATGGTCGTTATTCTGGGGGTATATGGTGAAGGCTACAATGCTTCCGCATTTGTTTATATGGCATATTAAGTAAATAAAGAGGTATCTATGAACGAGAAGATGCAGTTGTTTTTGATGCCGTTTGCAGGCGGGGGACAGCACTCTTTTGATGTGCTGCTTCCCTATCTGACAGACGAGTTTGAACTATTCGTATTTGAATATGCAGGTCATGGAACCAGAAGGAAAGAGCCGTTTTACACATCCTTTGGTGATATGGTAAAGGATGCGGCTCTTTTTTTTCATGAGAAAAGGGAAAATAAGCCGTATGCGATTCTGGGTTATAGTATGGGAGCACTTGTTACGTATGAACTATATGCAAGTGGACTGGTGAAAGAAGTACCGTCTCATATTTTTCTGGCATCACATGACAGCCCGGACAGCCAGTGGGAAGGGAAGCAGTATTATGGCATGCAGGAGGAAGATTTTATTGCAATTCTCCGTAGGATGGGCGGCATGGAACGAGTGGATGAAAAAACATTGTCTAATAAATTCTTTCAAAGGCTGTATATGGAACCTATCAAAGAGGATTACAGACTGCTTGCCGGCTATGAGATGAGCCGGCAGATCATTTTACCGGCAAAAACCACAGTTTTTTATGCACCGGATGATATAACAGAGGAGCGCATCCGCGGTTGGGAAAAATTTATGATGCAGGGCAGTCATATAACGGCAATCGGTGAGAATCATTTTTTCTACCAAAAACATGCATGTGTGTTTGCAGATAATATTATAAAAGATGCATATGAAAATCAATAAAAAGAGAGTATAGAGAGTAATTATATGGAAACAGACAGGCAGAATCCGGTGTGGATATCAGTGATCATGCCGGCATATAACAGTGCAGCGTATATCCGCCAGGCAATACAGTCAGTGTATGACCAGACGATACAAGAACCTTTGGAACTTATTGTAATTGATAACGGATCAAGTGATGAAACGCTTTCTCTTATCAGGGAAGAAAAGAGACGATGGGAGCAAAGCGGTAGGGCAGACAGAGTACTCTGCCTTTTACATAATGCGCTTCCGGGTGTTTCTAAGACCAGAAATATGGGGATGCAGTATGCAAAAGGAAAGTATCTGGCTTTTTTGGATTCAGATGATCTTTGGGACAGGGAAAAACTCGAAAAACAGATGCATCTGTTTGAAGAACATCCGGCATGCAGACTGGTTTGCAGCGGAAGGGAACTGATTCGGGCAGATGGAACTGCGACAGGCCGTGTGATACCGGTTCCGGAGAAGATCGATTATACAATGCTGCTTAGAGGAAATCAGATCAATTGTTCTTCTGTGGTGATTGAAAAAGAACTTGCACTGCGTTATCCGATGGAACATGATGACAGCCATGAGGATTATATCATGTGGCTGCGGATATTAAAGGAGGGTGGCTATGCTACGGCGGTTAATGAGCCGTTGCTGAAAACCCGGCTGAGTGCAGGGGGAAAGTCAAGAAACAAGATACGGTCCGCATATATGACGTGGAAGGTGTATCGTTATGTCGGATTGTCCGTGCCTGAAACCTGTTTTTACTTTTTGCACTATATGATAGCGGGCTTTAGGAAATACTACGGATAAGATATACAACGGTGAGGAAGGAACGCTATGAAACAGTTGACGAAAACGGAATGGTATACAGAAATATATTCCTGGCTGATAAGAATATTTATAGTACTTACATTTTTCTTCCCAATGTATTACAGTAGTTTTAAAAAGCATATGTATTACATTGGACTTTTGTGGCCCTATCTTTTTTTGCTGCCCATCATAGGAATGATCGTGTTTAAGCATAGAAAAGAAAAATGGCAGAATAAGAAAATGGCAATTTGGTTGAGCTGCCTGACGATTTTATATGCGGGATTTTCATATTATGTAAACAAGCAATATCATCATTGGATGTGGGAAGAGATCCACAATACAATTGCGTTTTTGTTTTTGATCGTAATTCTCATTTATCCGCAGTGGAAGAAGGATCTGAATTTTGATCCGGTCCGTTATCTGCTGGGATGTATTACGTTGTCCATGTTTTGTGCAATTATATTTTATAGGCTGGGGTATGCGGGGCTGCTCTTGCATAACGATCAGATTGAAATGACAAGGGTTTCGGATATGGTAAAAAAATATGGGGAGACTCGACTTTCATGGATCTACTACCATAAGAGTCAGTTCGCGCTGATGCAGATTGTTTTTCTGGGGTTTGCCTATACGTATCGAATGAAATTTAAAAACAGAATATACTATATTTTTACGCAGGGCATTTTTATAGTCTGCCTGATCCTGTCGCACTCCTGGACGGCACTTGCAGCTGCGGCACTTCTTCTGTGTGGTGTTATGATCGACCGGATCAGCTGTTATTTGAAAGAAAAGAAATCAAAATTCTCATGGAAGTATATAGGCATAGGATCTGCGATTATTTTTGCGCTGGTGCTGTTGGCAGGCTGTCTTTTTCTTCAAATCAGCCGGGAAAGAAATCTCTTGACATTGGGTTCCCGTATTCCTATCTGGAAGACCGGATTACAGGTGATAAAAGAAAATCCACAGGGCGTGGGAAAGGCATTTGGAGAAAATTTGATTGATTGCGGTTTATTTTTGACAAATAATTGTCATAATGTTTTTCTGAATGCTGTTTTTCGCTTTTCTATTCCGGTTGGAAGCTTGTTTATTTTGTATATGTGCAGTTACTTTATTTATGCCGTATATAAAAAACATTCTTTCTTTGGACTGGGATATATAATAGCAATTCTTATGATGCTATGCATTGATTATTCACTACTGAGTTATGGTGTGGCTTCTTTTTTGCTGCTGGTCTGTTTGACGATGCAGCCTGATAACAGAGAAGGAATGCAGCATAGTCAGGAGGAAAGTAAAAAGAAAATATCAGGCGGAGCATAGAGACGGGAGAGATATATGGAACAGACATTCCTTGAAAAGCTGAAAAGAGTGAAGTGGTCCGATCTTTTGCATATTTTTAAGTTTCTGCTTGCATTTCCTATTTCGCTTGTTGTAAGAAAGAAACATCCTCATTTATGGCTCCTTTGCGATACCAAATATGAGGCAAGGGATAATGCGTATTGGTTATTTCGTTATATCCGGAGCAGAGAGCCGGAGCAGGATGTGATGTTTGCTATTGATGTGCATTCGCCTGATATGGAGCGTGTCAGGAATCTTGGCAGAGTGGTAGCTTATGGCAGCTTGCAGCATTGGATCTATTATCTGGCTGCAGAAAAAAATGTCAGCTCACAAAAAATGGGTAAACCTAATGCAGCTATCTGTTATGTGTTGGAAGTTTATGGCATATTAAAGAATAAACGTGCTTTTTTGCAACATGGGATCATTACGGCAGATTTGAGCTTCCTTTATTATGAACATACCAGAATGGCACTGTTTGTGACCAGTACGAAGGCAGAATGGGAATATGTAAATGCACAGTATCATTATCCACCGGGAATAGTGCAGGAACTGGGGCTTTGCAGGTTTGACGCCCTGCATGATGGTACGGTGAAAAAAAAACAGATACTTCTTATGCCGACATGGCGTATGTATATCCGTAATGAACTGACGGATCCGAACCCGGAAAAACAGAAGAAGCAATTTGTGGCAACGGACTATTATAAATATTGGGAAGAGGTGCTTTCACATCCTGCGCTTATGCAATTCCTGCAGGACAAAGATTGTCACGTCGTATTCTATCCGCATAGAGAGATGAGCCGTTTCCTCTCCTGTTTTCATGTAAAAAGTGAAAGAATACGGATTGCAAAGTGGCCGGAGGATGATGTACAGCAGCTATTAAAGGAATCAGCTTGTCTGGTAACGGATTTTTCGAGTGTGGCAATGGATTTTGCCTATATGAAAAAACCGCTTTTATATTATCAGTTTGATAATGAAAAATTCAGGGAAAAACATCATGGGGCCGGGTATTTTGACTTTCAGACGGATGGGTTTGGACCGGTTGTGACAAAGCCGGATGAGGTGATCGGCTGGTTAAAGGAATGTGAGAACGACGGATTTGAAAACAGACAGGTTTATCTTAAGAGGGAAGAAGCATATTTTGATCTCTGGGATGCAGATAACTGCAAGCGTAATTACGAAGCTATTCTGGCAATGTAGAAAGGCTGTGTAAATAGTATACGGAATATGGAAAATGGAATAAAACAGGCACCCAAAGAGATTAAGGTGCAGACAAGGAAATTTCAATTAAAAAAAGGGAAAATCCTGCTTGGATTCCGGCTGCAGAGAGATAGAGGGAAAATAGCCGGCTTATCTCTGGTACAAAGGAATGCAAGAGTGCATATGGCATATCCGTTTTTATTAAAACGGAAGGAAAAGAAAGATTATATACAGTATGATGCGGTAATTGATCTGTCAGGGCTTCCTTTAGAAGTGGCATTCTGGGATGTGGTGGCAACAGTTGAGACGAAAGAAGAAAAACAGGAAGCGATTCTTGGTGGACTTTCGGCAAAGCTGAAGCTTTCTTTGATCCTGTTCCCACGGTGGACAAAAACAAAAGATGGGCACTTGATCTATCCGTTTGTCAATGGAGCAAGGCAGTTTACCATTCAATATAGGAAATATGATAAAAAATACGACAGCATTTTTTTCTTATATAAAGAATATCTGGCTCTTTTTTGTTATTTCCTGTTAAAACCATTTTGGGATCATAAAAAAATATGGCTGGTTTGCGAAAAATTCTGTACTATGGCACAGGATAATGCCCTTTATTTTTTTCGGTACTGCATGACTGTATTACCGGAAAAAGATAGGAAACATATATATTATGTGATCGATAGAAACGTGCCGGATTATCAGGCTGTAAAAGAATATGACAAAAATGTCATATCATTTATGAGCTTCCGTTACATGATTTATCTCTGTGCAGCACAGTATTTGATTTCAACCGATGCGATCCGGCATTTTTATATTTGGGATTCTCCCAATAGCGTATATAAGGTGTTGTATCAGGCAAGAAAGCATCTGATCTTTTTGCAGCATGGCGTGATGGGATTTAAACAGTGCCATAGAACTTATCATAAAAAAGGGGGAAACCGGGTGGCAAAATTTGTGGTTTCTTCACCATGGGAAAAGGAAATCATAAAAAAATATTTTGAGTATGAGGACACGGATATCATTTTGACCGGACTGGCAAGATGGGATGTGCTTGAAAATAGGGCGGATGCAGGAAACAAGAAGATACTTTTAATGCCAACGTGGCGATTATGGCTGGAATATGCTTCAGATGAATTGTTCCGAAAAAGCGATTATTACAAAAACTATACGGCTTTGTTACAGGATGAAAGATTACTTTCTGTACTGGAAAAAGAACAGGTTACCCTGTATTTTTATATTCATCCGAAGTTTCGCAGCTATATGAATGAATTCCATGTGGAAAGTCCTTATATCAGGCTGATTCCGTTTGGAACCAGACCATTGAATGCGCTTCTGATGGAATGCCATATGCTGATCACCGATTATTCTTCAGTGGCATGGGATATGCTTTATCAGGACAAGCCGGTAATCTTTTATCCGTTTGACTGGGATGTATATGCAAGCGTACAGGGCAGTTACATGGATATTACAAAGGAGGCCTTTGGAGATGTGGTGTATACAAAGGATGAACTGCTTTTTGTGATGAAAGAATATATACAAAATGGTTTTGCAGTAAAGAAGGAGTATCAAGCGAAACGGGAAGAACTTCTGCCATTGCATGATCATTGTAACAGTGAAAGAATCTACCGGGCTGTAAAAGAGGCAGATCTGCCTTCGAAACTGAAACAGCGTTTGCATTTTTGACAGTCTTCAGTAATTAGTGTATAGTTGAATCAGCTATGTGCAGAAATAAAAAAGAGAGAGAGGCTTTTTTGTGCGTACGATCAGACAGTTTCAAAAAGACTTAAAGAATTATCGTAATTATGTTATCTATTCAGGAAAATCCGGGCTTAAGGCGGAAATTGCAAATTCTCATTTAAGCTGGATGTGGTGGATACTGGATCCGCTTCTTTTTATGCTGGTGTATTCTTTTATTGCGCTTGTCGTTTTTAAGAAAAGTGAACCATATTTTCCGGCATTTGTATTTATCGGGTTATCAATCTGGACTTTTTTTGAAAGAACTGTGAAGGGAAGTGTAAAGATCGTAAGATCCAACAAGGATATTGTTTCAAAGGTATATTTGCCCAAATACGTGTTGATCTTAGTCCGGATGATCATGAACGGATTTAAGATGCTGGTATCTTTTTCGCTGGTAATCGTGGTTATGTTTATTTACCGTGTACCGGTTACATGGAATATTTTGTATATAGTATTGTGTTTTTTGACTATATTTTTTGTGACATTTGGGGTATCTGCTTTTATGCTCCATTTTGGCGTTTTTGTAGAGGATCTTTTTAATGTGATGAATGTAGCTTTAAAGCTTGTATTTTATATGTCCGGTATTTTTTACTCCATTACCAGAAATATACCGGAGCCATATCTGAGTATACTTCTTAAGTTAAATCCGGTGGCGCTTGTAATTGATGATCTGAGAAGCGTCATGCTTTACAGTACAGGCCCACATTGGGTGGTAGAGCTGGTATGGCTGGCTGTTGGCATACTTTTGTCCTATTTTGGTGTCTATGTTATCTACAAATATGAAAATAGTTATGTGAAGGTAATTTAAAATGGAAAATGCAATTGAAGTAAAGGATCTGGTGCTCAGATACCGAATTTTAAATAAAATGTCTATCCGAAAAAGTCTTTTTAAAATGAAAAAGAGTAAAACAGAGGTTTTTGAGGCTATTCGGGGGATCAGTTTTCAGGTGCAGAAGGGCCAGATCATGGGCATTGTCGGAAAAAACGGCAGTGGTAAGTCGACACTTTTAAAAACTCTCTCCGGCATATTTTCACCGGATGAAGGGAGCGTGGATCTGCATGGACATTCTGTATCGCTTTTGTCCATCGGTGTCGGTTTCCAGAAAGATCTGACAGGACGTGAAAACATCTATTTATCCGGTATGCTTCTGGGATTTTCTGAGCAGCAGGTGGCAGAACTGATTGATGAGATCATTGAGTTTTCGGAGCTTGGAAAATTTATTGACAGACCGGTTCGAACCTATTCAAGTGGTATGTATTCCAAACTGGCATTTTCCATTACGTCTACATTAAAGACGGATATCATGTTGATTGATGAGGTGCTAAGTGTAGGAGATGCAAAGTTTAAAAAGAAAAGTTATGCCCGTATGAAGGAACTGATCAGTGATAAAGAGCGTACGGTAATTATTGTATCCCATAACTCAGATACCATTCGTAAATTATGTGACAGTGTACTTTGGATGCATGAAGGACAGATCAAAATGCAGGGTGAACCGGAAACAGTCATGCAGGCGTATGAGGAGTTTATGTCGTGAAGAAAGTGACCTTTGTTTTATATGCAAATCATATCAACTATATGAAGCAGACTTATAAGAGTCTGCAGGTACAGGATATGTCTGAAGTAAAGCTGGTGCTTGTTGCAGATGCAAAAGAGCAGCAGCTTATATCGGATTTAAAAGAAATGGCAAAAGGAGCTGCAGACTGTGAGATCATAGATGCAGGAAAAGGGTTCAAAGAGATCCGGGAACATGTATGTGGTCTGGTTTTTTTCTTGAAAGAGGGCGTGCGGCTGAAAAAAAATGCGATATCCGTGATCCTTTCACAGATGCCGGATAGAGGAGAAGAAAGAACAGTTCTGCTTCCGGTAAGAGTAGACAGGAAAAATCCTGTATCCATGGAATATGAAGAATTTTGCAACAGAGACAAAACGGATCGGGATCTTACACAGGATTATACCTTGCTGCATCGTATGTATTTTGCACATGGTATTTATGAAGAAATGCTGGTATGGGATGCGTTAAAGGATGAAACGACGGATCCGGAGCTTGCGATCATCTGTCTTGTCAGTGCATCCGTATGCAAAGCACGGAAAATACGTGTGCTCAGAAAAACTGATATATGGGTTGAAGGCTTCCGCATCATGGAGGCAGTTGTAAACGAATATATGCAATCTTATGAAGGGATCACAGTTTTTGAGAGAGAATTTTTCAATCCGTTTCGTGCTATGCTGACAGACCTGGGGATCAGCCAGACGAAGAACGGACAATATCTGCTTCTTTATTATTGTAATCGTATTCTGAGTGCGATAACGCAGCTTGAGAAAAGGGGAGAACATAGAAAAAAAGGGCTGGAGCAGACTTATGTGGATACACTGATGGAAGTGCCGGATCTTTCCGTTCTTGCCATGCATCCATATATTACAGCGGGATTTAAGCATGTCATGGTCGAAAAATATAATCTGACAGAAAAGACGGGCGAGCCGGAGGAATACCGCCAGATCATAATGCCGCAGTATAGAAGGATTTTCCTCTATGAAATAAAGACGCAGGATAATATGCTTTATCTGGAGTTTTCCTTCCTGCAGATGCGGCAGGAGCAGTATGAGCTGTATTGTTGTAATGGAGAGGAAAGCTATTGTTGTGAGAAACTGTATACGAGAAGAGAGGGATACTTTCTGGACGAAAAATATGGTACAAACTATATTTACGAAGTCCGTATACCCTGCAAGAAAAAGATGGATCTCTTTTTGGCCGTAAGGAATGGTGACAGACTGATTCCGTTTGAGAATATCCGACCACAGAGAACAGTCCCTTTTTCCTATGGAATCCTTTTGTATAAGAAATACCAGGGAATCTGTTATTATACAGATAAGGACTGCAGGACACTGTATGTCCGCAGGCAGAACCCGTTAAGGGAAATATGGCTGTTTTTACGTCGCACAGGTTCTATTCTTTCTTATGGAAAGATAGGGGTAAAGGCACTTATGGCAAGAATGCTTTACCGGCTGCAAAAAACATTTGATCATAGAGAAGTCTGGCTCCTGACAGACCGGGCGAACCGGGCAGATGACAATGGAGAAGTTATGTTCCGCTATCTGGCAGAACAAAAGAATCCGAAAAGAGATCTTTATTTTGTTATTGATGAAAAAGCGGAAGATAACAAAAGAATGAAGCAGTATGGGAAAACAGTTTCTCCTTTTTCGTGGAAGCATAAGCTGCTCTTTTTGAGAAGTGAGGTTACGATGTCCTCGCAGGCAAATAAAATGGTGGTAAACCCATTTGGCATTTTAGAATGCTTATATCGCGATATCATGTATGATAAAAAATTAGTATTTTTGCAGCATGGAGTAACAAAGGATAACCAGTCGCAGTGGCTGAATAAATACAATCGGAATTTATATGGTTTTGTAGTAAATACAAAGGCAGAGTATGATTCCATTTTTCTGTATGACTATTTTTATACCCCTGAGCATGTCTGGTTGACGGGAATGCCGCGATTTGACCGCTTATACCATGATGAGAAGAAATATGTGACCATTATGCCGACCTGGCGTAAGAGCCTGTCAAAGGGAACGGATGAAAATGGTGTATGGCTTTTAGATGATACATTTACGGAAAGCGATTACTACGCATTTTATAATTCTCTTCTGAATGATGAAAGGCTTCTTCAGGCAGCTCAGAACAGAGGATATACAATTTGCTTCATGCCACATCCAAATACGATCACCGGATTGAAATATTTCAAGAAAAATGACAAGGTGCAGTTTTTTGATATGACAAAATCTTATAGAGAGGTGTTTGCCCAGACTGATCTTATGGTGACTGATTATTCTTCCGTAGCTTTTGATTTCGCTTACCTGAGAAAACCAATCATTTATGCACAGTTTGACCGGGCTGATTTTTTCAGTGGGGCCCATTCTTATACAGAAGGGTATTTTGATTATGACAAAGATGGATTTGGCGAAGTGACACAGGATCTGGATACAACTGTAGATGCCATTATAAAAGCAATGGAAAACAACTGTGAGCTGGAGGATACTTACAAAGCACGTATAGATGCAACGTTTGCATTCGATGACCGAAATTGCTGTAAACGAGTACTGGAACGTTTTGAAAAAGAAAGGAATGGAAGGTATGAAGTCAGGTAAGAAAATCGTAATTTTAGTTATTATGGTCTTTTTTATTACTCTTGGAATCACCGGAACTGTCCGGGCGGCAGGATATACACATGAGGAAGGTTCTAACGTTTATGTGATCAAGCAGACAGAAGGGGATGTGACGGATGCGGTCAAGGAGGCAATGGAAGCAGCAGATACATCCGCTGCTGTACAGACGATCAGGCTAAATCCCGGAACCTATCAGGTTGGTGCGATCATGATCAATAAATCGCATCTTACACTGGACCTGACCGGGGTGACACTTGAAAGCAACGGAAAGGCGAATCACATGCTGCGTATTGCAGATCAGTCCGTTTCTGATATTGCCATCAAAGGTGGTACTTGGAATGGACAGAAAAAAGTACAAATGGTATTTTTTGTTTCTGGCCGAAGGGGCAGAATTTCTAATTTGTCCATAGAAGACTGCAATGTTTCGGGAGGAAAAGAAACGAATGTAAGGCTGGAATCTGTGGATGATCTATTGTTAGATAATGTAAAAATACAAGAAAGTGGATATGGACTTCTGGCTCTGGACTGTACAAAGATCAAAGTGCAGGATTGTAAGGCGGAGAATAATAATTTTGGATTGGCATTTCGCAGCAGTAATGGCACACTTACAGCCTGTAAAGCAACCGGAAATGTAACAGATGGTCTGCAGATAAAAGATGAGGGGACGGATATCAAGGTAAGCGGCGGAAGTTTTTGCAGAAATGGTAAAAATGGTATTTCCTTGACCTCCGGAGCATCTATGACAATCAATGGAGCAGACGTGTCTTTTAACAAAGGAAATGGAATTTCACCGGTTGGTGTGAAAGGGAAAAACACTATATTTATAGCGGCAGATACGGATTTTAGCTCAAATGGAAGACATGGTGTGGCAGCAGATATTTATGTAACGGTTTCCATGTCTGACTGTACTGCCAACAACAATGCAGTGAATGGTGTTTTTCTAAATACATACAGCACGGCGAAACAGTTAAAAAATATTGTGGCAAAAGGAAACGGTTCGGCTAAAGGAGCCAACGGAGGCTGCGGTATTCTGGTGCAGGGAGGTTCCGGCTGTAAGAGCATTGAGAACGCTGTGTGTGACAATAATGGAAAGCTTGGCATTTCTCTTGAAGATGTACAGACAAGTGTAAATAGCTGTTCTTTGAATGGAAATAAAAAACATGGTCTTTTCCTTTCGGGAAATGCAAAGAGAACGGTAACTGTCAACAATTGTACAATCAATCAGAATAAAGTCAACGGAATCATGACGAGTGGGAAAAAGACTGTTGATGTGAAAAAGACCACCATTCAGGGAAATGGAAATTGTGGCGTGGAATCTAAGGATTGTACCATTAAAGTGACAGGAGAGGATAACCGTATCACAAAAAACAAAAAACACGGTGTGGCATGCCGTGGCGGTAAACTGATGGTAGAGAAGGTAATGGTTGATAACAATAAACGTTATGGACTATATTTTGAAGGCAGCAGTAGCGGATATTGTATAAACAGTACACTCAAGGGTAATTTAGCAGGTATTGTGTTATCACAAGGTGCAGCTGTGAAAAAGATAAACAGAAATACCTTTACCAATAACAGTAAATATAATCTGATGTTATATGCAGGAACCGGGAAGAAAAAAACGACTCTGAAGGCATGTAACAAAAACAGATTTTCTGTAAAAAACAAACATGGTATGCAGGTATATTTTGAAAAGAATACAAAGGTACCATCAAAACTGAAGGCAACTAAGGGTAAGGCAAAAAAGGATGGACTCGGAAATACATTTGCAGTAAAAAAGAAGTGAGAAACAGAGGTTAGGTGGAATGAACAAAAAGCAGATCGTAAAGGCAGCCGCTTTTCTGATTGTACTTCTGGCAGTATGGAATATAGTGACTGGTATATTTATTCCTAAATGGACAACGGGAACCAGCATAACGTATTTGACAGATGAGTTTTATCAAACAAAAAAGAATACAGTGGAAGTGGGAATTATCGGATCCAGCCAGCTGGTAAACGGAATTTCATGCGGAAGGCTTCTGGACGAATATGGGATTTCTGCATTTAGCTGTGCGACAGGAGAACAGCCTGCACTTTGCGGCTGGTTTTATCTTATGGAACTTGACAGATTGCAGGACATAAAAGCTGTTATCTATGATACCAGTATGCTTTATGAGCCGGAAGAAGAAGTCAGATTTCGTAAAACGCTGGATACTGCACCTATGAGCATAAATAAACTTCGGCTGATCGCAGAACGCAGTAAGTCACAGGATTCATCAAGTGTGGCAAGTTATCTGTTTCCACTGATGAAATATCATACCAGATGGTCTCAGCTTAAATATGAGGATTTCTCTTACAAAAATGTTAATACGGAGATGTTTTGGGGAAATATTTATGGCGGAAAGGTAAACAGGAATGCAAGCTACGACAAAATCTGTGTGGACAATGAGATACCGGATCCCCAAGTGAAAATGGATGAAAATGAACTGGCGGCTTTTGAAAAGATCGTTTCTTATTGTGAGGATAAGGATATTGCTCTTGTGCTTGTTAAGACTCCGAAGAGTACATGGGAGAGGGCAAAGACGGATGGCTGCCAGGAACTCGCAGATGCTTATGGATTACCTTATATTGATTTTAACAGAGGAGAGAATTTACAGGCAATTGGTTTTGACGCCGGTAATGATATGTGGAATCAGGATCATCTGAACGTACGTGGTGCAGATAAGCTGACCGATTATATGGGAGCTTATCTGAAGGAACATTATGTATTATCCGATTTTAGAGAGAGTCCGGATTATGATGCCGGGAAGATGGAACGCTTTCGCATTGAGCGATCCAATAAGTATCTGCAGACTACTATTCAAGTAGAAGAGTACCTGGAGCGGCTTAGGGATGATCGGCTGGAGATTTTAGTCCAAAAGAGTGGAGATTTTTCGGATGCTTTTAGTAAAGAACTTCAGGAGAAAGTAAAAGCTCTGGGGGTTACAGTAGATCTTAGTCAGTTGAACGGACAGTATTATGCAGCACAGTTAAGAAATGGAGCCGCGGTGTTTGAACAAATACAGTCAGATCCCATTGAGGCTGATATAGACTTTGCGGATGGAAACAGTGGTGTTGTAAAAAGCAGCACAGAAGATCCTGTCCTCATGGCGGCAGTAGGTAAAAAGGTTCCGTTTTCTTATCATGGACTGAATATTTTAGCTTATGATAAGGAAAACCACACTGTGGCAGATATTGCAACAATTTATGTGAATGAAGAGGGCACCCTGATGCTTGATCATGATGTGCAGGAAGTACAGGAACAGTAAAGAATTATGACGGAACAGACAAAACGTATAGCAATTTGGGATAATTATAAGTGCATATTGATATTGGCAGTTGTGATGGGGCATATGTTTGCACATTATGATGATCTGCCGAATGTAAAAAGATTACTATTATTTATTTATAGTTTTCATATGCCTGCTTTTATTTTTGTATCGGGTTTATTTGCTAAAAAAACGATAGACCAAAGAAGGTGGGACAAAATGTTTTCCTTTTTGCTGTTATTTCTGATAACGAAGATTGGCAGATATCTTTATCCGTCACTGATGAGCAGGGAGAATAAATTTACATTTTTTAAAATGAATGACGTGTCATGGTATGCGTTTGCTATTTTCATTTTTTGCCTGCTTACGGTATTGTTTTGTCATCTGCCGAAATGGGTGGTGCTTGTTTCTGCAGTTTTTTTATCGGTGTTAGTTGGTTTTGCACCTCAAATTGGTACGTGGTTATCCCTAAGCCGGCTGTTTACATTCTATCCTTATTTTTATTTAGGATATTGTCTGCGGGCTGTGCATGTGGAAAAGATCGTGCATATGAAATGGGCAAAGGTAGCAGCGGTTTTGTTCCTTTTGGCAGTTGTTGCATTCTTTATTGCAAAGCCTGATATGGCATATCGTTTGCTGCCTGTATTGAAGGGAAAGACAGCTTATGCAAAATGGACATTTTCTCTTCCTGTATGTGCCGTCCTGCGCCTGTTATGGTATGGCTACAGCGCCCTGTTTAGTCTTGCGGTGCTTGTACTTGCGCCCGAAAGACATAGCTTTTTAAGTGTGATCGGGAGTCGTACCATGACAATTTATGCATGGCACTATGTGCCAATGACTATTTTTTATTCCACATTTGCCGGAAAGAAATGGCTTGCTACATATTTTCCTGCCTGCCAGCTGTGGATTGTATTGCTGCTATCGATATTATTTACCGTTATTCTGGCGTGGCCGCCATTTGTGTCGGTAACGGAATTTTTAGTTTATCCACCATTTTTGAAAAAAATACGTTCTTCAAAGAAATATTAGAGATGCTATATGAGATAGCATCTCTTTTTGTTATGGTGACGAGGAAAATGCACGCATTTATGCGGTGCATTTGACGACCGCTAATCAGAGCGAAACCCGCAAAGCGTGTTTCGTCTCAGTTTAAAATTGTCATTGACTAACAGGATATCCGTTTGCTATACTTACAACCACAATGTGAATCTTATATAAGAGCATTGCTCTTATATCTTACGACGATCAGTCGATCATGGCATTTCAGCCAAAGATTTCACGACACTACAAATTATCAATCAAGAAAGCGGAGAAAGGGAACCGGTATCTTTCTGTGTCCTTTTTTCCGTAAAAGGAGGAAACATGAAAAGAAAAGTAGGTAAATGGTTAACCTTTTGTATGCTAAGCGCATCCCTGTTTGCGGGAAGTCTGTTGCAATCGCGGGCGTCCACGGTAACAGGACAGACGGAGACAGTATCGGCAAATACAACGTTGTCGGACAATACAGTGGAAGTGGAGAAGATGAACTGGCAGGAAAGCATGGCGGATGATGATCTGTTTATAAAAAATCCACTTGCTCTGACGGAAGAAGAACTGGAATATTGCCTGAATACATATGGCGATGAAGATATTGCTGCATGGCTGAGCTGCCTGTCCGAAAACGAGCAGGTGGAGCTGCTGGAAAAATCGGGGCGGCTTTCAGAAACTTTAGATTATTACGGGGAGGATATCTGCAGGGAATGTGGGCTGGTTACAGGTGCACATTTTGCTGATAATATGCAGTATTATAAGACCATTGCATCATGCGATAAAGTAGGAGCTGCCAGTTTTTCAAATACAAGCGGCTATTATTACATCGCATTTGATGGTCCGCAGACGGGGAAGGCGACTGTAAAGATTGGAGGCATTGACAAGACAAAGCTGATCACGCAGAGACAGACAGCTATGAAAGCTACTGTTTCAGGAGCCAGATATGGTCTGAAAATTATTGCAAACGGTAAATATACTTATCATATTGAGGCAAAAAAGGAAGATGCATTGAAAGATGTAAGTGTATTGAAAAGTGGTGGTAAGATGTCTTATGCGCACTCTCTGATCCAGTTTTCCATGGTAAAACCGATCGGTTATGGGTTGAAAGTAGAGCCTTCTACAGACAAGGACGGCAGCAGAGGCTCAACCTTTCAGCTGAATGCAACAGATACGGTAGACAATGCGTATAAAGGCATTCGTTATATAAAGGGCGCTGCCTATAGTGGTGATCAGGAATATGAAAAGGAAAAAACAGTATATTTTGAACAATATGTATATCTTCCGACAAACGCCGGAGCGGGCAGTACAACAATTACAGATCCGTCAAAACTCCATCATATGGTTTTTCATTTTGCTGTTTCCCCGGCAGAATACAAGGTTGTATATGATGGCAACGGAGGGAGCGGTGTTCCTGCGGCTATGAATTGTAAGTATGGAGAATCCGCGATTTATCCAGCTGCACCGGGAACAGCACCGATATATACAATTACAGTTAACACAAACGGGGCAGAAGGTATGGCAGCGACAGTTGCTGCAGTGAGAAAATTTGTGAATTGGGGAGATGCAGGATCGGTTCCGGGAAAAGTATTTCAGAATCTGACTGTAAAAAATAATGCAGTCATAACAAAATATGCAAATTGGAGCACTGGTGCAGATTATATGCTGCCCGCTCAGATACACAGAGAATATACGATCACATATAATACAAATGGAGGTAATTGTGAACAGGCAATGAGCGTGTCAAAAGCTGCATTTCTTGGCTGGTATGCAGATGCCGGTAAAAAGGTAAAGATTGGGAATGCGCTGCAAGGCGTTACGACCGACAAAAGTATGGTGATTTATGCAGGATGGGGGTCCGGAGAGGCTGTTTTGCTGCCGGATGCAAAAAAGGAAGGATATCATCTGCTGGGCTGGGCAGAAGACAATAATGCGTCAAAGCTGTATAAGACAGGTACAAAATATATACCGGATCGGAATCATACAATGTATGCAAAATGGGAAACTGATCGTTATACGTTGCGCCTGGATCCTGCGGATGGAAGCATTTTGGAGGATCAGATAAAGGATTTTATCAAAAAAGGGGACGGATATGAAAGGGCATCTGCTTATGAAGAGAATATTTCTCTTCCACAGCCTGTCAAAAAAGGTTATGTATTTAAAGGCTGGCGGACAAAAGAAGGATTCCTTTTGACGGAATCAGCCGAAAATCTGACAGGGGGAGAAAATGGTGTGATCACACTGCAGGCAGAATATATACCTGTCTATGTGAACTATGAAGTGCAGTATTATCTCCAGCCGGATGAAAAAGAAACGGATCTCGGAAAGTATACAGTATATCATTCCAAAACAGATGGACAGGAGAAAAAAGCACTTGCGGATACACAAGTAAGGATCTTTCCAATCACCGTAAATGGATATGAAAAACCGGACAGCCGGCTTGTGATGATCAAAGCGGATGGCAGCACGGTTGTAAAATTTTATTATAAGAAACTTTCTGTAAAAACAGAGCAGACTCCGGGAGAACAGGAAAAGCCGGATAACGGACTATCGCCGGAATTGCAGAAGAAAATTTTAGAGGCACTGGAACAGGGATCTTCTACCAGTTATACGATCAATGAAGTGACTTACACACTGCGCAAAAATGAGGATGATACACTGACAATATTACTAAACGGATCATTGGGACAGGAGAAACTCATCATACCGGATGTGATCAAGGTGGCGGGTAAAACGATGATGATCACAGAGATTGCGGAAAAGGCATTTTGTGGGCGCAGTGAGCTGAAAGAGGTTGTTATGGGCAGCGGTATTACAAAGATCGGCGACAGTGCCTTTGAGAACTGCAAAAATCTGACAAAGATCAGTATTGGGGATCATGTCACGGTGATCGGTGCAAAGGCATTTAAAAACTGCACAGCGCTTACAAAGATCAGCATACCTAAGGCAGTACTCAGGATTGGGGACAGTGCATTTGAAGGCTGCAAAAAATTAAAGGAACTGACACTGAGAAACGGCCTTTTACAGATTGGAAATAAAGCCTTCTATCGGTGTACTGAGTTAAAAAGTGTAAAGATCCCGAAGAGTGTACTGCAGATCGGTAAATATGCTTTTGCGGACTGCAGCAGATTAGGCCGGTTTACTTTTGCGCAGGATGCGTCTTTACTGCGTATCGGTACAGGAATGCTTCAAAATGCGGTCTCTCTGAAAAAGATCAAACTGCCGGATAAGCTGCAGACAATTCCGGATTATATGCTCCGGAACGCAGGTAAGCTTGAAAGCTGCCAGCTTGGAACGGGCGCTGTCAAAATCGGAAACAGTGCATTTGGGGGCTGCAAAAAACTACAGAGGTTCACGCTGCCTGGGCAGATACAGACGATCGGGAAGCGGGCATTTTATCAGTGCAAAAAACTGAAAAAGGTAACAATCCGTACGGTGCAGCTGCGAAAGGTCGGAAAAGAGGCATTTCGAGGCTGCAGGTCAAAGATACAGTTTGCGGTTCCAAAGGAAAAGCAGACAGCGTATGTAAAACTTTTAAGAGGTAAATATGGGAAATAGAATAAGATTCTATTGCAGCAGATATGGGCTGACAGGTTTTCTGTCAGTCTGTATCCTGCTGCTGTCTTTGAAAAAACCGGTTTTTGCGAAGACAGACAGTTTTTCTGTCATGCAGTGGAACAGGGAGCTGCAGGCACTGGAAACCCTTGGAAAAAAAGCAGGCAATGAAATTGGGGCAGAGCGGAATGTACAGTCTGTGACAGAGCATATGCCTGTAAGCTATGATCCAAGACACAGGCAGCTTGTAACACCAGTCAGAGATCAGCAGGATTGGGCACTATGCTGGGATTATGCGGGAATTGCACTGATGGAATCTGCACTCCTGAAAAAAGGATACGGGAGAGCGGACGTGGATCTGTCTGAGCTCCATGGTGCATATGCTGCATATTGCCTGCAGGCAGACGGCAGCTCTTTTTCGCAATTCTGCAGGCGGACAAATACCAGAACTGCACTGTTTGAAGCAGCACTTGCCGGAATGGGACCTGTACCGGAAACGGAAGTACCGATGCGGCAGATCACGGATGATTTTATGCTGCCTGAGCAGGAGCTTTACAGGCAGCAATATAAAGTGCTTTCTGTAGGAACACAGCCGCTGGCAGATACAAATGCCTGCAAAATGCAGATCCTGCAGACAGGAGGCCTGATGATCAGCTATTACAGCTACGGGCTTTATTACCGGAACCGGGCGGACGGATCGGGAGACAGTTCTTATTATTTCCCCCATGTGACGAAGAGTCTGAACCATACTGTCGAGGTGGTGGGCTGGGATGATACTTATAAGGCAGAACATTTTGTAAAGATGCCCCAAAAGGATGGTGCATGGCTGGTCAAAAACAGTTGGGGACAAAAAGGATATAAGGGAGGCGGCAGTGGCTTTTACTGGATCTCCTATGAGGATGGCAGCCTGCAAAAGCAGCTTGCACTCTCTGTGCAGATGTCAGAGAAGCCGGTGCAGGACAAACTGCCGGAGGCAGAAAGCAGCAGGCAGGAAGAGGAGCAGGAGGAAGAGGAAAAAGTCATTTCTGATCCGCCGCCCACACGGGAAGAAAGAAAAGAATGCGCGCTCTGGCAGATGCCCGTTATAGAAGAAATACAACCGGGTAGAAAGCATGCAGTCAGGGACAGATTATCCATGCAAAGGAAACTTGTAAACCGATTCTGAATCCGCTGTCTTCCATGGGAGTGAATGTGGAGGATCTGACATTATAGCATATTCAGAAGCAGATACAGGGCAGAATATTAAGAATTGCAGAAGAAGCCGTTAAGAATTGGCGCATTTCTCCTTTTCCGGATTTTAGAGTGCTAAGATGGGTACGACAAGATAGGAAATCCTATAAGAGAAAAGGAGAGAATGTTATGAAGAGAAAATGCGGAAAGTTTACGGTATTTTTTCTGCTTGCTCTGTCGTTGCTGGCAGGCTGCGGTAAAAAGGCAGAAGATCCGGCGAACGAAAAAGGACGGTATGAGGAGACGGAGATCGCACTTCCGGATGCAGCGGGAGCTGTGCAGATCTGCCGGGAAGATGAAAAGGTGGTTCTGTATCAGAGGCAGGAAAACGGCGACAGTGTTTCGCTGAAGCGTTTTGTGATGGATCCGCAGACAAAGACCTTCGCGGAGGATACTCCCGCAGGGATGGCACAGCTTATGCTGCCGGCAGATGCTTATACGCTGAAGATCAGAAAGGCAGATGCAGTTTATTATGTGTACTATGATGCGCAGATAGATGATGAAAACCTGCAGGGATTTTTGTATACCTGTGATGATACAGGCGTGACAGAGGTGACACCGGAAGGCTGGGCAGAGAAGGATCCGCAATATGGGTTTGTAGATTCTCCGCAGGATATTGCTGTTACAGATCATGCAGTCATTGCACTATTTTATACAAAAATAGAACGGTATGACAGGCAGACACTGTCACTTGCCGAATCAAGACCACTGGAAGGTGAACGATATGAAGCACTGATCGGAATGGGTGACAGCTATGCACTGATCATAGATGGAGACAGCGGAACCATGCAGGGGATCGGGATCTGCCAGGAGGACAGTATCAAGGTGACATCGCAGGTTGATATTTCCAGCAAAAAGAGCGGAAGCTGCGCAGCGGATGCAGATGCTGCGGGCAATCTGATCGTGGCAAATGCGGACGGCTTGCACCAAAAAGCGAAGGATGCCGGGCAGTTTGAAGATCTGCTGGATGGCAGCTATATGTCATTCGGTCTGTCAGACAGCTGGTGCCGTGGCATGACAAGCGATATGTCTGACGGTACAAACGAAGTCTATTATGCGCTGTTTCAAAACGATCAGGGACAGAAGCTGTATCAGTATGCTTACAATCCGGAACTTCCCCTGAAACCGGAAAAAGAACTGACAGTTTATACTTTGTATGATCAGGCTACGATCAATCAGGCAGCTACCCTTTTCGGGAAAAAACATCCGGATACAATGGTTTCCGTACATGTTGCATGTACAGATATGGATGATAAGGAAGCAGAGACGCAGCGTAACCGTCTGATGACTTCGCTGGCTGCGGGAGACGGGGAAGATGTGATCGTGTTGAGTGGTCTGGATGATAATGCACTTGCCAAAAAGGGCGTTCTGATGAATCTGTCGGATATCGTAACGCCAATGGAAGAAAACGGAGAACTTTTGCAGGCGATCGTAGACGGAGAAAAGGCTGCGGACGGAAAGCAGCAGATCCTGCCGGTCAGATTTGCACTGCCGCTTCTTCTTTCCAAAGAGAAGAGAGCGTCTGAAATGACAGATCTGGCAGCACTTGCAAAGGCAGCAGAGCAGACAGATGGAAGCCTTCTGGGTACATTTACGGGAGAAGATCTTGTGGATACCTTTGCGCCTTTTTTTATGCAGGACATCATAAAGGATAAGCAGCTTGATACAGAAAAGCTTCGCACGACGCTGCAGGAGCTGCAGACGATCGCAGCACACTGTGACATGGTTGAAAAGTACAAAAAGGGAGAAAGAGCAAGCAATGAATGGGATCTGCCTTCCACCATGCAGGCTGTGCTCTGTCAGATTTCCGGCTTTAACGATGCCATGTTTGATCTGGCGATCATCAACCTGGTAAAAGGTGATTATACAAGTTTTGAAAATGCTTATATACCGACTGTGGAAATCGGTGTAAATGCTAATACGAAGCAGGCGGACCTGGCAAAAGAATTTGCAGCCTTTGTGATGAGCAGAGAAGTACAGGACGGTGATTTTTACGACGGATTTCCGGTCAATAAAGAATCCCTTCATATGCAGGTAAACCTGGATCGTTCCAATTATGCCGCCTATACAACGATCGCAGGAGCAGACGGACAGGAGGTTGGGCTGGATATCGAGTCGATCAAAGCTGCAGATGCAGATAAGCTGGAAGCCTTATGTGATTCTCTGTCTAAGAAAACCGTGAAGGATGCCAAGGTTTTGGAGGAACTGGAAAAAGCTGTTCCTGCTTACCTGCTTGGCAGACAGTCTTTGGATGATACGATCAGTAAGATACAGGACGGTGTCAAGATCTATCTGGCGGAGTAAAGAAACAATTCTGCCGGTTGCGCCCTCTTGTTTCCTTTCGCTGGCGTATGCTATACTGAAGCTATGCAATGGAAGGAAACAGGGGGCTGCTATGCTGTTTAACTCAATTTCTTTTTTGTGCTTTTTTCCGGTTGTAGTACTTGTTTATTTTTTGATGCCGAAAAAAGCAAGATATCTCTGGCTGCTTTTTGCCAGTTACTATTTTTATATGAGTCAGAATCCCAGATTTGCTCTGTTGCTGTTTTTGACGACCGTGATCACCTATGCCAGCGGTCTTATGCTTTCTGCACTTTCCCGGAAAAGTAAGCCGAAGGCAGACTGCCTGAAAAAGTGGGTGGTATTTGGCAGCGCGTTTGCAAATCTTGGGATTTTATTTTTGTTTAAATATCTGGATTTTGGGCTGATATGTCTGAATAAACTGTTATCCCCGGCGGGTATCGTGCTGATAAAGCCCTTTGATCTGCTGATGCCTGTGGGGATTTCTTTTTATACCTTTCAGGCGCTTTCCTATACGATAGATGTGTATCGGGAAAAGATGGATGCAGAAAAGAATTTTTTCCGATATGCACTTTATGTTTCGTTTTTCCCGACGATATTGTCCGGACCGATCCAGCGGGCAGCAGACTTTCTGCCGCAGCTTCGGGCACTTGCACAGAAGAAACTCTGGGATGAAAAACGGATCGCAAACGGACTGTTCTTTATGTTGTGGGGCTATTTTTTGAAACTGGTGCTGGCAGATCGGGCTGCTGTTTTTGTAAATGCAGCATATGCGGACTATGAAAATCTTGGCTCCGGCATTTTAGTGCTTGCAGCGGTTTTGTATGCTTTTCAGATCTACTGCGATTTTGCGGGCTATTCCTGCATCGCGATCGGCGCAGGCACGGTCATGGGCTTTTCACTGAGGCAGAACTTTGATGCACCCTATTTTGCGGGATCTGTCAAGGAATTCTGGTGCAGATGGCATATTTCCCTGAGTAGTTATCTGCGGGATTATCTGTATATTCCACTGGGTGGCAACAGAAAGGGGCAGATCAGAAAATACGTGAACCTGCTGCTTACATTTCTGGCAAGCGGCCTTTGGCACGGAGCAGGGATGCATTTTGTGTTCTGGGGTGGTCTGCATTTCATATATCAGATTGTTGGGGAACTGTTGCGTAAATGGCTGCCTCAAAAGCTGATACGATCGTCACACCCTCTGCTGAAGCTGCTTCGGATCGTGCGCACTTTCTGTCTGACAAGCTTTGCGTGGGTCTTTTTCCGTGCAGACTCTTTGCAAATGGCATTTGCTTATATCAAAAGGATGATAACAGTGGGTGGTTTTTCGCAGTTGTATGATGGTTCACTTCTTGGAATGGGATTGGATCTGTATGAATGGGGGATCCTGCTGGCAGGGTTCTTTGTTCTCATTCTGGCAGATCTTTTAAAATACAGAGGAAAAGAATTGACGGAACGTGTCATGGAAAAACCACTGATCCTGCGTTATATGGCAGCACTGCTTTTACTGGCAGCCGTATATGTGTATGGCATGTACGGCCCGGCTTATGATGCCACGCAGTTTATTTATTTTCAGTTTTAAGGAATATATCTATGAAAAGAAAAGGGATCCGCATACTTGTCTTTTTTCTGCTTGCAGGTGTGCTTCTGTCACAACTGAATCGTGTGCTTGCTTTTCGTTATGAGGATGGTATCCGGCAGATGGAAGGCTTTTACAAGCAGCCCGGGGGCAGTGTTGATGTACTGGTCATGGGTTCCTCTCATGCGTATGTGGATATAGATCCGGCGGTTCTTTTAAATGAGGAAGGCATTTCTGCCTATGATCTCTGTGCCAGTATGCAGCCGGTCTGGAATACGTATTATACACTCAAAGAGGCATTGAAATACCAGCAGCCCAAACTCATTGTAGTGGATATTTACCGGCTTGTGGAATCTTTTGATTATGTGAAGGAAAGCAAACTGATCAAAAGTACGTTTGGCATGCGGCCATCGAAAGAAAAAATGGCAGCGATCCGGGAGAGCCTTTCGGCGGAGCAGCAGAAGGATGCTTGGCTGTACTTTTTGGAATTTCCGATCTATCATAACAGATACCGTGAGGTAACGTTTTCTGATTTCCTGACAGATTACAGTCTGCCGGAGGACTATAGAGGCCATGTGCCGGCAGATCATGTGGAAGCAATGGAACGACCGGCTGTTTCAAATGTGACGGAGCAGATGCCCATGACAGAAAAAACGGCATTGTATTTTCAGAAGCTTCTGGATTTGGCAAAGCAGGAGGGAATACCGGTTCTGCTGATCCTGACGCCTTACATTGTGCAGGAAGATGACCAAAAGGTATATAATACCGTGAAAGAGTTGCTTGCAACTTACCCGGAGGATGAGGTGAGATTTCTCGATTTTAATGAGGCATACGATGAGATCGGGATTGATTTTGCCACGGATTTTGCTGACTATGACCATCTGAACGTAGCAGGTTGTCAGAAATTCAGTTCCTATTTTGGAAAGGTGCTCCGCACCTTGTATGAACTTCCGGATCACAGAAACGAAGAATAAAGAAAAACAGTGTGCTGCATTTTGGGGGCAGGAAACATAGCGTGGAAAGGAAAGAAATGAAGCATAAGCAAGATAAAACCAGAAAAAAACTGCATAAAAGCCGGAAAAAGATTCTTGCACTTGCTCTGGCGGCTGTGATGCTCTCAGATATTTCTATGCCTGTTTATGCAGACCGGAGCAAAAGTGTCACATCCCTGCCACAGGAGCAGGAAACCATATCCGGAAATGCGACAGGCTATACGGATTTGGATTTTGAACTGCCGGAGGATCAGGCAGAGCGGGAAAATGGGATTGCGGCATTTTCGTTGGAAGCGGATAGGGCAGGAGCGGTTTCTGAAAATGAGATACCTGCTGCTTATCGTTCGGATGCGGCAATAGCAGATGGACAGGTGGTAAGCTATCTGCCATCGGCATTCCGTGATCAGAATCCCTATGGGATCTGCTGGACATTTTCTGCGCTTGCAGCCTGTGAGGCTTCCATGATACGGAACGGACTGGCAACAGGCACGATCGATCTGTCAGAACGCCAGCTTGCATATTATTTCTATAACAAGGGAAATACAACAGATGCAAAGGGTGGTACAACGGGTGATTATAATGAAGCTGCCATGGAGGGGAAAAATTATCTGACCCAGGGCGGAAATACGCTGCTTACTATGTGGCATCTTGTCAGCTGGTGCGGACCGGTCGCAGAGGAAAAGGCACCGTACAGCGGGCTTGCGGCAGATAGCAGCGCAGATGTGAACGGCCTTTTGGGTGCAGCCAATTCGACCGGCGCAGCTTACGGGGAAGATGCATGCCATGTACAGAATGCCTTTCTGATCAATATGGGAACAGCTGCGGATGTGCAGAGGAAACAGGAAGTGAAAAAACTGATCATGCAGTATGGTGCACTGGGGATAAGCTATTATTCTTCGACCAGCATCCGGTATGACGATCCTGTGCATGACAGCTATTATAATTCAAATGTAACCAGCACCAATCACGCAGTGGCTGTCATTGGCTGGGATGATACATTCCCGAAGGAGAATTTTGCGCAGCAGGCACCGGGGGATGGCGCATGGCTGATCCGTAACAGCTGGGGCGATGAGAAAACGGGCTGTGCACAAAACGGCAATTTCTGGCTGTCCTATTATGATGCATCCATTAACAGCACAGAAACTACGACAAGATATGCTTATGTGTTTGATGCGCAGGCAGCGGATAATTATGACAATATCTGTCAGTATGACGGAGATGCGGGAATATCGATGATTACCTTAACAGGCGGGGTAAAAGCCTCCAACCTGTTTGTTGTGACAGAAAAAGGAGGAGAGATCCTGCGGGCAGTCGGGATCGGGATCGGACAGACGGACACAGACTGCACCCTGACTGTTTATAAAAATCCGGAAATGGGGAACCCGCAAAGCGGGACACTTCTGCTGACACAGAATGTACATCTCACATATCCCGGTTATCATACGATTCCACTGACAGAAGCACTGCCATTTGAGGAAGGGGACAGATATGCGGTCGTATATGAGTTTGCCGATGCAGTTTCTCTTTATATCAGCAAGGACAGTCAATATACGAGTGGCGGAAATCCGTTTATTTCCGTATCTACTTATGAAAATCCGGGTGTGAGTTTTTTATACCAGACAAAATGGGAGGATCTGTCGGAAAAGACGATCCGGACGACAAGTGGCAGCGTAGAAGGTGCGATCCTGCGGATCAAAGCATACACGGACAACAGAATGCCATCTCAGGAGCCGGACGTTTCACCAAATCCGTCTCCGACGCCGTCTGCTTCCCCGAGCTATTCACCGTCACCTGCTGTTTCGCCGGATCCGTCATCTACGCCTTCTCCGACGCCGTCTCAGGAGCCGGCAGTTGCAACACTGACGGCATTAAAACTTGACAGGGAGAAGCTTACCTTGCAGATCGGTAAACAGACGTCCCTGACAGCAACACCAACCTACTCTGCAGAAGGTGCGACGCCGTGGATGGTATATTGGAAATCGGATCATCCGGAAGTGGCATCCGTAAACGACTGCGGAGAAATTATTGCAAAAAAGACTGGAAAAGCTGTCATTACTGTGTATAATGGTACGGTAAGAGCAACGTGTACGGTTGTTGTACCACCGGATAAGCCTAAGGTAACGGCGTCTGTTTCCGGGAAAAAGCTGAAGCTGAGCTGGAAAAAGGTCAGCGGTGCTTCCGGTTATGCAATCTACCGCCTGAACGGCGGCAGCTATAAAAGGATTAAAACAGTCAAGGCATCGACAAGACAGGTCACACTTGCTTTGGCAGACGGTAAGCAGGCATATTCGTACCGCGTCTGTGCATATCGGACGATAGACGGCAAGAAATATTATGGCGGGAAGTCCGGTGTAAAAACAGCGGTTTCGACGGTTTCTTCTCTGCAGGCAAAAGCGGTGCGCGGCAAAGGAATAAAGCTCACATGGAAAAGCCTGAAAACGGTGGACGGTTATGTGATCTATCGGAAAACAGGAAAAAACGGCAGCTATAAAAAGATCAAAACGGCAGCTGATAAAAAGAGCAGCGGCTATACAGATAAAACAGCCAAAAAAGGAAAAACGTATTATTACAGGATCAGGGCGTATCGTCTGCTGGATGGGAAAAAGGTGTATGGCAGTTATGCGCAGAACAGAAAGGTAAAAGCAAAGTAAGGAAAGCATATGTCAACAAAATTAGTCAAAAACAGTCAAAAAAAGCAACAGGAAAGTACAGCGGCAGAAGTTCTGCAAAACCTGCTGGAATATTTAACCGTTTTATTTGGCATTATTATGGCAGGCGTACTTGTCTTTTATATGCAGGAAGGCTATGTGAAGATCGGTACGGCAAAGTTCAATGCCTATGCACATGTCTGTGTATTTGGAATGCCGCTTTTGCTGCTGCTTGCCATATTCTGGCTGCTGACGGAAAAGCAGGAAAAACAGAAAAAATTCAGGCAGCGTTTTTCGACAACGGATCTTTTTCTGCTGGCATTTCTTTTACTGGCGCTGATCAGTTTCTTTGCAAGCGGAGATCTGAAAGCCTGCTTCTGGGGATATGACGGCTGGTATATGGGGTTGTTTGCGCAGGTTACCTTCGTATTGCTGTATTTTGTCTTTTCACGGTTCTGTAAGGACGGAAAGCTTGTGATGACGGCACTATGTCTGTTTGCCGCATATGCGTTTGTGATCGGGATCCTGCACAGGCTGCTGATCGATCCGATCGGTGTATACGACAATATTTCCGACTATTATAAAAATCAGTTTCTGTCTACGATGGGGCAGGCATCCTGGTATTCCAGCTTTGTCTGCAGCATTTTGCCGCTCGGTGTGTTCTGTTTTTATCTGGCACAGAAAACATGGATCCGTATTTGCAGCGGTATTTTTACTTTTATTGGGTTTATGACACTTGCGTCACAGAATACAGACAGTGCTTATATAGCAAGTACTGCGGTATTTTTACTGCTTCTGTTTGTCTCGGTAAAAAATGCGGGGCGCATGATCCGTCTGTGTGAGATCGGTCTTATGTATTTTCTGGCACCGAAAGCAATGTGGCTTTTATTAAAGATACATCCAAATGAAATACTGGAGCTGGATACGATCAGCAATACACTGCTATTTGACAGCAGAGTCTGGATCCTTCCGGTGATCTGCCTGCTTTTCATGGCACTTTTCTATCTGCTGGACAAAAAAGGGAAATATGCCACAAATGTGATGGTGGTGATCCGTAATATCTTTTACGGACTTGTCGTGGCAGGGATTCTTTTCAGTATATTGATACTTGTATTAAGTGCAAAAGGAAAGCTTTCGGGCGTCCTTCTGATGATCTCGGAGAAGATCCCTTATCTGGCATGGGGTGAGCAGTGGGGCAACGGACGAGGATTTACCTGGTCGATCACGGGAAAAATGATCATGGAAATGAATCCGTTCCATAAGCTGTTTGGTGTGGGACCGGATCATTTTGCAGGATATGCATACAGTCTGTATGAAGAAGAACTGAATTGGAAATGGGGCAATAATGTCCTGACTAATGCTCACAATGAATGGGTCAATATGATTGTTGATTATGGTTTCTCTGGTGCAGCGGCTTATATCGGATTTTTCCTGTCAGCCCTGGTACGATTTGTAAAAAACAGCGAAGACAGTCCGGTGCTTTTATGTGCTGCGGGCTGCATTGTATCCTATATGGGTCACAACCTGTTCTGTTACCAGCAGGTGCTCTGCACGCCGTTTGTTTTTTTGATCATCGCACTTGCGGAGTATCAGCTCCGCCGGAAAGCCGGTCATGAATCCGTGTAAGCAGTTTTTGCCTGTCGGTATCGTCAAGTGTACTGTACTGCAAAAAGGTGAGTTTCAGTTCGTGCAGTTTTTTTCCGCAGGCAGGACAAATTTTTTTGTGCCCGTTTAAAATATGGATCTTATCACAGGTAATACAATAATGCACATATAACATGGCAGTTCTCCTTTGTTTAGGGATACTTTTTATTGTGATGGCATGGTATCAAAACGTCAAGGAGAACCGGTCGACGGATTATGACAGGAACAGGCAAAAGAATGTAATAAATAAATAATGCATTTTTTATAAAGATGTATTAAAATATAACTAACTATAGTACAGAAACGTACGAAATAACAGGAGGGAATAAAATGAGAACATACCTTGTAACAGGAGGAGCCGGCTTTATCGGATCCAATTATATTCATTATATGTTCAAAAAATATGACAATGGGATCCGCATCATCAACGTGGATGCTTTGACATATGCAGGCAATCTGGAGAACTTAAAGGATATCGAAAACAGAGAAAATTACACGTTTGTAAAAGCTGATATCTGCGATAAAGAAGCCATCTCCAGGATCTTTGCGGAAAATGACATCGACCGCGTGGTACATTTCGCAGCGGAGAGCCATGTAGACAGAAGTATCCGCAACCCGGAGATCTTTGTACAGACAAACGTACTCGGTACAGCCGTTATGCTGAACTGTGCAAAGGCAGCATGGGAACTGCCGGACGGTTCTTTCAAGGAAGGCAAGAAATTTCTGCATGTATCCACAGATGAAGTATATGGATCTTTAAGTGAAGACGGCGGTTATTTCTATGAGACAACCCCTTACGCACCGCACAGCCCATATTCCGCAAGTAAGGCAAGCTCTGATATGCTTGTAAAAGCATATATGGACACATACAAATTCCCGGCAAATATTACAAACTGCTCCAATAACTATGGTCCTTACCAGTTCCCGGAGAAGCTGATCCCGCTGATCATCAACAATGCGCTGCAGGGCAAGAAGCTTCCGGTATACGGCGACGGTAAAAATGTCCGTGACTGGTTATATGTAGAAGACCATGCAAAAGCAATCGATATGGTACAGGAGCAGGGACGTTTGTTTGAGACATATAATGTCGGCGGCCATAATGAAAAGCAGAACATCGAGATCATCCATATCATCATCGATACACTGCAGGAAATGCTGCCTGATTCCGATCCGAGAAAGAAACTGGTATCCAATGACCTGATCACATATGTGGAAGATCGTAAGGGACATGACAGACGATATGCGATCGCACCTGACAAGATCAAGGCAGAGATCGGCTGGGAGCCTGAGACAATGTTCAAGGAAGGCATCAAAAAGACGATCAAATGGTTCTTTGAGCATGAAGACTGGATGAAGAACGTAACAAGCGGTGATTATCAGAAGTACTATCAGGAGATGTACAAAGGAGAATAAAATATGAAGGGTATTATTCTGGCAGGTGGATCCGGTACACGCCTTTATCCACTGACAAAAGCAATTTCCAAGCAGATCATGCCGGTTTATGACAAACCGATGATCTATTATCCGTTATCCACACTGATGCTGGCAGGCATCCGTGAGGTGCTGATCATTTCCACACCACGTGATCTGCCTGTATTTAAGGATTTATTTGGCAGTGGCGAGCAGCTTGGCATGCAGTTTTCTTATGCTGTGCAGGAGCAGCCGAGAGGACTGGCAGATGCCTTTATCATCGGGGCGGATTTTATCGGAGACGACAGCGTTGCGCTTGTACTTGGTGACAATATTTTCTACGGACAGAGTTTTTCCCGCGTGCTCAGAAATGTTTCCGAGCGCGTACAGAAGGAAAAGGGTGCTACGATCTTTGGCTATTATGTCAGAGATCCGAGAGAATATGGCGTTGTAGAATTTGATGAAAACGGCAAGGCACTTTCCATCGAGGAAAAACCGGAGCATCCAAAGAGCAATTATGCGGTTCCGGGTCTGTATTTCTATGATAATGATGTTGTGGAGATCGCGGCAAATGTAAAACCGTCTGCCCGTGGTGAGATCGAGATCACAAGCATCAATAATGAATATCTTTCCCGCGGCACTTTGCAGGTAGAAACACTGGGACGCGGCTTTGCATGGCTGGATACGGGAAACCATGATTCTCTTTTAGATGCGGCTGATTTCGTGGCAGCTTTCCAGAAGAGACAGGGACTTTACATCTCCTGTATTGAAGAGATTGCTTATAAACGTGGATTTATCGATAAAGAGCAGCTGCTTGCACTGGCGCAGCCGCTCATGAAGACAAATTACGGAAAATATTTAGTAGAGGTTGCAAATGGACTCTAAATTGAAAGCGCAGGTGATAGCCTGCGTTTCCGTTATCGTACTGCTGATTTTAGGTACGGTATATCTGATCAACCGGGAGAAACCGGCGGCTGCAGGCATACAGGTGACAAGCATGCAGCAGGAGAGTGCAGAGGCGCAGAATGGTATTTATGCCCGGTATCAGCTGAATCCCGATAAGGATCCGACAGCCTTTCTGCAGGATCCGGATTTTTTTGATGTGGAGCCGGAGGAAGCAGACCAGTCAAAAGTACTGTCTCTGCAGGCTTCCAGTACACAGAAGGATCTTCGTATTTTTGTGGTGGACGGCAACGGAAATCCGGTCAGCGGACAGCAGTTTACGTTCCGGATTGCAAAAGACGGTGCCCAGACGCAGACATATGAGGATGAAGATCAGGATGGTATGCTGTATCTGACAGATCTTGCCGCAGGCGAGTATGCGGTTTCCTTAAATCCGGTGGATGGTTACGCAGTGCCCGATACAGCACTTTCGGCTTCTGTCAGTGAATCTGTTTCTTATACGGTGCTGCAGGATATCTCTTTTCTTGTAAAGACAGAGGATGAGATAGATCCTGCCGTGGAAGATACCGGTGTCCGGGAAGCGGAAGAAGATGCGGACGGAACAGAAACAAATGTCAGACTGGCAGACGGAGCGTCTGTTTTCGGGATTGACGTTTCGAAATGGAATAAGGAGATCGACTGGCAGAAGGTAAAGGCAGCAGGTGTGGAATATGCCATTATCCGTTGTGGATATCGTGGTGCGAGCACCGGTGCACTGGTGGAAGATCCTTATTTTGAAAAGAATATCAAAAATGCAACAGAAGCAGGTGTCCGTGTCGGTGTTTATTTCTTTACACAGGCAACAACACCGGTGGAAGCGGTGGAAGAGGCCAGTATGGTTCTGATGCTGTGTAATCAGTATAAAATATCGTTCCCACTGTATATCGATACAGAGGGAGCGGGTGGAAACGGAAGGGCAGATGGTCTTGATGTGGAAACAAGAACTGCTGTCTGCACCGCGTTTTGTGAAACGATTGAAAATGCCGGCTATACAGCGGGTGTTTATGCAAGTAAAAACTGGCTGACCGGGAAGCTGGATGCACAGAAGCTGTCGCCGTATTCTGTCTGGCTGGCGCAGTATTCCGGCAAACCGTCCTATCAGGGGACGTATGATATGTGGCAGTATACTTCCGCCGGAACGGTTGACGGTATTTCCACATTGGTTGATTTTAACGTAAGTTATATGGATTATTAAGGAGCAAACATCATACATGAAGAAGAACAGAGTGTGGGCAGGAATTTTGTTTGCAGTTTGCATACTCCTGTCACTGATCGGAATATGGAAGAGTGTATATGTGAGTGCGGATATTGATGAATCCTATGCATTTACCATGGCGGTCCGGATCGCCGGTGGTGAGCGGATGTTCATTGATCTTTGGGAACCGCATCAGATGTCGGCTTTTTTGTATGCCCCTCTTGTATGGATTTATAAGAGCATCGCCGGAAATCTGGATGGTGCTCTTGTTTTTATGCGCTTTATGGGGGTGCTTGTGCAGGCACTTCTTTCCGTCTGGTGTTATTGCGTTCTGCGCCGGTATCAGCCGTTTCTGGCCGGAATCTGTGCAATTCTGTATCTGAATTTTACACCGAAGCACATCCAGTCGCCGGAATTTACGAGCATTTATTACTGGATGATGATGGCACTCATCCTTTGCACGCTCAGTTATATGCAGCATAAGAAAAAAAGGTATCTTATCCTGTCAGGACTTTTTATGAGCATGGCGGTTTTGTGCTATCCGACTGCAGTGCTGTTGTTTCTGTATCTGCAGGTGCTTTTTTTTGTGTATGCGAAGGAAAACCGGAAAGAAAGCTTTCTGTTTGCCTTGACCTGTTTTCTGGCGGGCGTGTGTTTTCTGCTGTACATTTGTGTACGTGGCGGCGGAATCACGCAGGTTCTGCAGAATATTCCGAATGTCTTAAGTGATGCATCCCATAAACAGTCTCTTGTGGCAATGGCAAAGGATCATTTGGTGCATCTTGCCCGGATACTGTATGTGACAGCCGGTTTTATTGTGCTTTGTCAGGTGGGTAGGCCTGTTCTGGATAGAAAGAACGCGCATGCATCTGTTTTTATGGGTGTCCTGCTCCTGCTGCAGGCAGTCTGGATGGTGATCCAGTTCCATACAATACAGAGTGTGAATTTTATGGTCTTTTACCCGATCGTCTGCCAGTTGTTTGTGATCGGCTGGTATGCTTATGCAGCATTTGATAAGACAGAAGAAGACAGACAGCTCTTTTATGGAGGTGTTTTGCTTTCGGCAGCAGCGCTTCTGGCTGTCCTGACGACTTCCAATCTGACGGCGGAATATTCGGTCAGCTTCCTGCTGCCGGGCGTTCTGACGGGGCTTCTTCTGATCGGCAGAGTGATCGGAGCAGGAGAGAAGCCACGGAAGGCCTATCTGGCGTATGCGGTGCTGCTGGCTGCCTTGCTGCTGCAGCTTCTTGCGGCGCGTATCCTGCTTGTCCGGTTTACTTCCACACAGCGGAAAAACATTTTTGACACGTATGTAAAGACCGAGACGGGTGTTCTTTCGGGCATCTATCTGGGCGAATTTGATGCTTCGCAATATGAAGCCAAATATGCAGCATTGCAGAAATATGTGGGAGCAGAAGACAGGCTGCTGTATATAGGCTGTGACATGTTTTTGTACAGTGCGCTTCAAAAGGGACAGATCGCGACCGGTAATACGATCTCCACACCGGCATTTTCCGATCAGCTTATGACATACTACAGGATGTATCCTGAAAAAATACCGACGGTGCTTTTTGTAGACCGGGAATACGGTGCGGATTTTTCCGTATTGCTGGACGAGGAGCCGTTGAAGGGATTTGTGGAAAACTATTTTGATACAGTATTGCCTGTGACAGACGGACCGCTGACCGTTTATTTTGCAAAGGACAGAAAATAGGAGAGAAAATATGGGAAACTGGCTGATCCTGCCATTTTTATTGCTGCTTTGTTTCCTGACGGGAAATGTGCTGCAGTATATTACAAAAGAAGAAAAAGAAAACAGGCATCTGCATCCTGTGCTTCTGGGTGCGGTTTTCTGGATGTGCTGTGCCGGCAGTAGTGTGTTTTTGCAGAGCTTTACTACGGTTTACCGGTTATTTGCCTGCCTTGTGCTTGCAGTCATGGGACTTGGTGTGTTGCTTTTTGTGCTGCCTTCCTATCGCCGGTTTACCGCAAGGCAGTTTGTATGGAAAGAGAAAGGCGGAAAGCAGATTGTTTTTCTGTTCATTGCATTTCTGGCAATCTGTGCTTCCTATTATCTGAAAGGTTTTACGCTGGAGTCTTATTACGATACACCGGAGCGGGTACAGACGATCCTTTTTACAGGGCAGCTTTCCGGTTTCAACGCACTGACCGGAGCTGCGGACGACTTGCCGTTGCGTGGTAATGTGCTTCCGGTTTTGTATGCCTGTCTGTGCAGAGGGTTTTCTCTGACACCTGCGCAGCTTTTGCTACAGTATCTGCCGCCGTTTTTACTGCTTTTGATCTTTTTGGCAATGGCAGCATTGTTTACGGTACTGCCTGTAAAAAATGAAAATTTGTCGCTCTATCTGTTATTCTTTGCGCTTGCAACGATCTGTGGGGCAAGTGCTTATATGAATACAAGCTATGGTGTGTTATTTGCCGTATATGAAGGCAGTGTCCTTTCAGATCATCTGGTACTTTGTCTGCTGCCGGTGTTTGTATATGGAACCGGAAGGCTGAGAAAACAAAAAGGAATTGCGGGCATGATGCTGCTGCTCCTTCTGGTGCTTTCGTATGTGTTGGGAGGCAGGGAAAGTCTCCTTGTCAGTGTGGCGGCGCTTCTGCTTCTTTTCCTTGTGAAAATCTTTCTTTTTCTGACTGACCGTGTGGCAGATGGGAAAAAGGATGAGAAAGGGGGGGATGCCTGATGGACATCATGCTGTATTTTATGAAGCTGGAAGACAAATACTGGGGACTGTTTCTGGCTGCATTGTTTCTGCTGTATATCTTCCTGTTTGTACGGAAAAAGGAGAATGGCAGATGGCTTGTGCTATATGGGTTCCTGACTTATCTTGTTTTTATCTGTCCGCTGACTTACCGGCTGTTTGCAGACTATGGTGGTATGGAAAAAACCTACTATAAGGTCAGTCATATCGAGCTTGTCGTTCCTGTTCTTTGTCTGGCATTGACCCTTGCCTGGCAGAAGATCAGAGGATACAGAAAGAAGATCCTGCCATTGTTTACACTTGGCATGGTGCTTCTGTTTGTCTTTTCGGGCACGCTTGTCTATACGCAGGCAGGCAGCAGGATGCCTGTGCAGGGCTGCTACCGGGAGCAGGAGCAGGAAGCTTATGATCTGATGCTGGCAGATGCGGGGGATGCAGATGCCGTTACCTTCTGGGGACCGTCTGAGCTGATGGCAAAGAGCCGGATCTACAGTGGCAGGCTGCAGCCAATCTACGGAAAAGATATCGCAGCTTCCCCGGATGATTACAGCGGGCAGCTGCAGACACTGTATCAGGGCTACAGCTCCTATGAGGCGAAGGACAGCCTGCTCATCAATAAGGATGAACAGCTTGGCGCACTTGCAAACTGTCTGCACTTGTATCCGCAGATCGATTGCAGATATGTGGTGGTGTACGATCCGAAACAGCAGGGGACGGATTTTGACGCAGAAGAGATTTTTACCTCCCTCGGTTATCGTTTTGTGGGACAGACCGGGGAACTGATGCTATTTTCTTTGCAATAAGAGGACGAGAATATGATCGTGATACAAGTTTTACTTTGTTTTTGTTATATGTGTGTGATTCCGTATCTGATCGGCTGTCTGTTTGTGGACGGACAGAAGGATGTGGGAAATGTGACGATACTCCGCACCGTAGCGGGGCTTATGATATCGTATGCGGTATATGAAATACTGGAAGTCGGATTTCAGCTGAAAAACGGAAGCTTCCGGCTTTTGAGCCTGCTTTTTATACTGGTATCCGTGCTGCTGGCTTTTGCCGGCGTACTGCGTGTTTCTTACCGCAGACTTGGCAGGCGGGCAGCACTGCAGAAAAAAGGTATCGATTTCAAAAACATCGATCCGTTTTTCGTGGTCGGTATTTTGCTGATCGTCGTACAGATCTTTGCCATTTTGTGGATGGCAACACCGGATAAAGATGATGCATTTTATTCCGGACTCTCGTCCATGAGCCTGAGTTATGATTATGTGCTGCAGAAGGATGCCTATAACGGGCTGATGGCAAAAACGATATCCAGACGGTATGTGCTTTCCGCACTGCCGATCTATCAGGCAACACTGTCCCTGTTATCGGACGGCTTGCATCATCTGGTGATCACACATAACCTGTTTCCGCTGTTTTATATGCCGCTTGCATACGGCCTGTATTACCAGCTCGGAAAGAGGATGCTGCAAAAGGAAGGAAAACAGCAGGCGGGCGGTAAGTTTTTGTGCTGTCTTGCCCTGCTTCATATGATCGGGAACTACTATGTGTTCAGTCCGGAAAATTTCCTTGTTACACGGATCTGGCAGGGAAAAGGAATGTTTGTGGCACTGGGCATTCCTTATATCTGGTATTTTGGCTGCCTGGCACTGGAAGCAACCTATGAAAAACAGGTTTATACGCGCAGAGAACGGCTGAGCTGCTGGATCCTGCTGGCAGCGGGCATACTTGCCTGCTGCTTCATGGGAGAAACAGGACTGTACCTGGCACCGTTTCTGCTGGGCTGTCTGGTGCTTGCCATGTCGATCGTGTACAGAAAATGGAAGGGAATCCTGCCGGCTGTGCTTTGCTGCCTGCCTGAAGCAGCACTGGCGGTTCTCTATCTTTTGTAATGAGACCGTCATGCAGATCCACAATAAATCGACCGCTTATGGGTGGACAGAAAGTATTTTTGCAGTGAAGAATCGGGAGAAAGGACAAATATATGACAGTGGTACAGCTTCTGACAGATTTAAAAGAAAAAACAGATGTGTATTTCGGACTGGGGTCTATCGGCATTTTATTTTTATGTGCCTTATTATTCTGGTGCGTTTGTAAAGAAAAAAGCCGCATGATGCAGGTGTATGTCTGGTATCTTGATATTGCCTGCATTTTCATGCTGAATCCATTGTCTTTGTATGTCATAGATAAAACAGGAAATATGGATGTCTATGAACGATTTTTCTGGCTGCTGCTTTCTCCGGTCATGGTGGCACTGACCGCTTCGGTTTTCATGCAGCATTCCAAAAAACTGATCCTGCCGTGTCTGATCCTGCTTCTGTTGTGTGGAAACAGCGTTTTTACGACAACGGAGTACAAAAAGGCAGAAAACATGGAAAAAATCGGTCAGGATGCAATTGAAGTCAGCAATATCATCATGCGTGATTTTGAAGGACTTCCCGCAGATGCCAAAATAGTGCCGAACAGACAGGGTGTACAGTCTCCGCGGGCACTTGTGACGGAGCCGCTTGCGGAAGATATCCGCATGTATAATGCCAATATAGAGCTTTGGTATGTCCGGAAGGAATTTGGTAATTATAACAAAAAGAAATGGAATACCGTTGCTTCTCTTCTGACGATGGATGTGAACGAGATCCCGGTAAAAACAGTTATAAAGGGCATGCGAAAAAACCGGTTCAGTTATCTGGTGCTCGGAAGCTGGCAGGAGCTGACCGGTGACATCAATGCCTATGATATCCGGCTGATCGGACAGACGGAAAACTATCGGGTATATAAATATGATCTGCCGACCAGGTATACCGTGACGCAGTATCAGGATCCGGAAGGCTATCAGTGTATGAGCTATACGATCGAAAGTACGGACGGCGGTCTTGTTGTGGTAGACGGTGGGCGTGCATGGCAGAGCGAGGAGCTTGTTAATGTCATTAAGGAAAAGGGTGGTAAGGTAGATGCCTGGATCATTACCCATCCCCATGACGACCACTGCGGTGTGCTCTGTTCCATCCTGGCGGCGGAATGGGATAAAACGGAGATCGAGATTGACCGGATCCTGCTGGGACAGCTTGATCTGGATGCGATCCGCTTACAGGGGATCCGCGTGGATACAGTCGATTATCTGCTGCAGGGACTTAAAGGACATGATAATGTGACATATCTTTCCGCAGGTGATGAACTGGATGTGATCGGTCTGCATATGAAAGTCTTATATACCGGAACACCTGAGATCCTGTCTGAAAGCACCAATGTATTAAATGACGGTTCCATGGTATTTAAACTGAGCGGGCAGAAAAGAAGTATGCTGTTTCTTGGCGATATCGGGGATAATAATGCAGATAATCGTGCATTGTATCCGGATACGGGAGCAGGCAGCAAAATCGGCCGCGAGATCGCAGATACGATCCTTGCCACATATCCGGAAGATGTCAAGTCGGATTTTGTCCAGATGGCACATCATGGAAACAGCCTGATGCCGGATTATTTCTATGAAGCTGTTGCGCCGCGGAAAGCTTTTTTCGATGCACCGGACTGGCTGATGGAAAATAAAAACAAAGAAACCGGACTGGAAAGCTATTATACGACACCGCATTACAAGGCATTGATGGAGAAAATAGGGGCAAAGATCATATCCTACAGCAGCGAAGGGCACAGTGTGCGGTTTTACTAGCGGCGCAGTTTGCCAATTATGGCATTGTATGGTATGATTAAACAGTATGTTTTTGTTTCAAACAGGGAGAAAAGAAGAGACTTAGGAGAGAAGAAAACAGATGAAACAATTTCTCAATAAGCTGGTTTCTCTGCCGGTAGAATTGTGGCAGAGCAGAAAGCTGATCTGGAAGCTTGCAAAAAATGACTTTAAAACAAAATATGCCGGTTCCTACCTTGGTATTATCTGGGCTTTTGTACAGCCGGTCATTACCATACTGGTATACTGGCTCGTATTTGAAAAGGGCTTCAGTGCAAAGGCTGAGATGTTCAAATCAGGTGTGGAGGTCCCTTTTGTTGTTTATCTGACAAGCGGTCTTGTACCGTGGTTCTTCTTTTCAGAGGCAGTATCGAGCTCGACCAATGCCCTGATCGAATATAATTATCTCGTGAAAAAGGTTGTGTTTAAGATCAGCATACTGCCGCTGATCAAAATACTGGCAGCCTGCTTTATCCATGTATTTTTTGTCGGTGTTCTGCTGGTGATCTATCTGATCTACGGTTATCCGCCGTCTTTGTATCTGCTGCAGCTCATTTACTACAGCTTCTGTATGTTTATACTTGTGCTGGCAATGAGCTACACCTTATGTTCTGTGGTTGTCTTTTTCCGGGATCTGTCCCAGATCGTTGCGATCGCACTGCAGATCGGTATGTGGGCAACACCGATCATGTGGTCTTTCACAAGAGTGGAAGGGCATAAGATTGCTGTTTTGTTTAAGTTAAATCCGCTGTATTATATCGTGACCGGATACAGAGAGTCGCTATTTGACCACAGATTTTTCTGGCAGGATACAGGTATGACGATCTACTTCTGGGCAGTGACGCTTTTATTATTTGCATTTGGCACTTTTGTCTTTAAACGACTGAAACCACATTTTGCAGATGTACTCTGATGACCGAAGGAGCAGGCAGATGGAAGAAAAACAGAAACAAACCGAAGAAAGAAATGATAATGCGGAAACTGTCATTGAGGTGACGGATCTGTGCAAGGTATACAAGCTTTATAACAAACCGACCGACCGTTTGAAGGAATCGCTCGGTCTTTCCCGGAAAAAACAATTTAAGGAGCATTATGCCTTAAAGCATGTGGATCTGACGATCAAAAAGGGAGAGAGCGTCGGTATTATCGGTACAAACGGTTCCGGTAAATCCACGATCCTGAAGATCATCACAGGTGTCCTTTCCAAAACAAGCGGTGATGTGAAGGTCAACGGCAGAATATCCGCACTGCTTGAGCTTGGCGCCGGGTTTAATATGGAATACACCGGCATTGAAAATATTTATCTGAATGGTACCATGATCGGCTTCACGGAGGCGGAGATCGATGCCAGACTGCAGGATATCCTTGATTTTGCGGACATCGGTGATTTTGTATACCAGCCGGTCAAGACATACAGTTCCGGTATGTTTGTCCGTCTGGCATTTGCGGTTGCGATCAACATCGATCCGGAGATTTTGATCGTCGATGAGGCACTTTCTGTCGGAGACGTCTTTTTCCAGATGAAATGTTTCCACAAGTTTGAGGAATTCCAGCAGATGGGCAAGACGATCCTGTTCGTCAGCCATGACTTAAGCAGCATTGCCAAGTACTGCGACAGAGTCATCCTGCTCAATCAGGGTGTGAAGCTTGCAGAAGGCAATCCGAAGGACATGATCAACATGTATAAAAAGCTGCTTGTCAACCAGCTGGATGTGGATACGCTTGAGGATATTTCCGGAAAAAGCAAGCTGACGCTGGAGACGGGCGATGCAGATGCATGGAAGCATCATTTTGAGATCAATGACAATGTGATCGACTATGGCGAGAGACAGGCGGAGATTGTTGACTTTGCGATCATCGACCAGTATGGAAGCTTCAGTAATATCATCCAGAAGGGTTCAAAGTTCCGGGTAAAAGCAAAGCTGTATTTTAACGATACGGTGAAAAATCCGATTTTTACTTTTACGATCAAAAATCCGCAGGGGACCGATATCACAGGCACCAATACGATGTTTGAACGGGTTGAGACCGGTGTGGTAGAGAAGGGCGAGACAAGGATCGTGACGTACAGCCAGCAGATGGATCTGCAGGGCGGCGATTATCTGATCTCTTTAGGCTGCACAGGCTATGTTGGCGACGAATTTAAGGTATACCACAGATTATATGATCTGGTAGGCATTTCAGTTATTTCCGATAAAAACACAGTTGGCTTTTTTGACATGAACACTGAGATCACAGTGGAGAAAGGCTGATGCAATGAACGAGGGAGCAAGGACAAACAGAACAGGCAATCTGATGCGTATGCTGGATGGAGACAGAAACCGCTATGTGGCACTGACTGCTCTGCCAAGCCCGGAGCAGCTTTCGGAAATGCTTTCCGGCTGTGACAGACTGATCCTGTATTTTGACAATCCGCTCAGCATTCACCTGTTCGCGCAGGGCAGGCCGGCATTTTCAAAGGCTGAGCAGACGGAAAAGATCCGCAGGCAGTTAGATCTGGCTGTGAAAGAAACAGGAATGAAGCTCCAGAGCAGATGGTATTACCCGTATCCGAATACGGCGTTTCCTGTGGCACTTTTTTCGGACGATCACCTGCCGTCCATGGGAGAATGTGATGATAACAGGTATCACTTCGACAGGGCACGGCTTGAACTGTTTGAAGAGCGGGAAGCGGTGGATGCATTGACAAAAGCGCATCTGTATCCGGTATTTGCCCATGCGTATGCACTGGTACTTTCTAAACTTCAGGAAGAACTGCCTGTCTATGTGCGGTTTTCCAATGAGCGGAGAGAAGATGCACAGATCAGGACGCTTCTCTATCGGGATCATGTGGAAAAGCAGGCAATGACGGGGGCTGCAATCCCACATATTGCCCGCATGACAGAGCTGGAAGCAAAGCTGGACGCGTTGTTTTCCGGCGTAACGCTATTGGATAGAAGGCTGCAGGTAAATCATATTCTGGCAGCAGAAAAAGAAACGGGCAGCATGCGCTTTGCACTTGTTGCGGGAAAAAGCTTAGAGCAGCAGCTGGATGAATGGCTGGCAGAGGGCAAAAGCAAAGAGGTGGCAGACTGTCTCCTATCTTTTGCAGAACAGCTCAGGAAACTGCCCGGCCAGAGCGTATTTGAAGAAACAGACAGCTTTCGCACGGTATTTGGCAGTCTGCCGGATGGTCTTTTGCAGCTTCATACGCTTCCGGTCACGGATGTGGATCTGGTCTGCCAGAATATTCTGCTTGATGACAGCGCGCAGATCATAGATTATGAATGGACATTTACTTTCCCGGTTCCGCTGGAGTTTGTGATATTCCGTTTCCTGTATTTTTATCTGGAAGCGAAGAACAGAACCTGCTATCAGCAGCCTGCCTTTGCAGGTCTGTATGAAAAAGCAGGCATTACAAAAGAAATGCGGAAAAGCTTTCTGCAGATGGAGACAGGTTTTCAGCAGTATGTGCAAAATGGTGCACTGGTACTGAGAAACAGCTATGACAAAGAAGGAAAGCCTGTGCTGACAAAAGCAGAGCTGCAGGAGGAGCTGGCAGCACTTTCAGGTACACAGATCTGTGTGCAATATGCGGATGGCAGCGAGGAGAAGCTGTCCGTAGGCAGAGATGAGAATTTTATCTGGCATCTTGTGCTGACGCCGGAAAAAGAAGGAGAGATCACTCTGCGCCTTCCGTTTTCGGGTATGCTCAGACTGGGCTGCAGTCAGAGCTTTGTGACAAACGGAATGCATTTGTGCGGGCTCATATATACCTTTGATGAGAATGCATCTGCGACAGTCAAAATTGCAGAGCCTGGAGGACAGATCCTGCTCAGCATCGAGGAGATCAGGTTGTCTGATGCGGCAGAAAAAGAGATCAAAGAGGAGCTTGCCGGTCTGCATTTTCTGTATGAAAACAGAGAGCAGCAGCTTGAGGATATGAAAAATTCAGCCAGCTGGAGACTGACAAAGCCGCTCCGCAGACTGAAAGGAAATAAAGAGGACTAAAGTATGGCAGAGGATTTGGAAAAATATTATCAGGATTTATATGAGCGCGAAAAAGAAAAAAACGAACAGCTTGCCTACCGCCTTTCTGCCAGCCAGAGGGAAGTAGAGGATCTGACCAGAAAGCTGGACAAGATCAAGGGTTCTATATTCTGGAAGCTTGCAAAGCCTGCCAGAGTGGTCATCAATTATTGTATCGCAACGAAGAACCGGATCCTGTGCCACGGCAATCCCAAGGGCATTGTGCATAAGCTCCTGTCCAAATACAGGGAAAAGAAAGCGATCAGGATCCATGGAACGGGCAGCTTTCCAAGTGCGGCAGAACGGAAAAAAGAGGAAACAACCGTTTTCCCAAAGGATGTGACATTCAGTATTCTTGTGCCGCTCTATAACACACCGGAGCGTTTCCTGCGGGAAATGATCGAGTCTGTTATGACGCAGACCTACGGTAAATGGGAGCTTTGCCTGGCGGATGGTTCCGATGATGCACATGCGTTTGTCGGCAGGATCTGTCAGGAATACCGGCAGAAGGACAGCAGGATCAAATATCAGAAGCTTGCCAAAAACGAAGGGATTTCCGGCAATACAAATGAATGCTATAAGATGGCAACGGGAAATTACATTGCACTTTTTGATCATGATGATCTGCTGCATCCGTGCGTTTTATTTGCTTATATGCAGGCGATCTGCGAAAAAGATGCGGATTATATTTACTGTGACGAAGCAACCTTTAAGGGAAACAGCATCAATCATATGATCACAATGCATTTTAAGCCTGATTATGCACCGGATAACCTGCTTGCCAACAATTATATCTGTCATTTCAGCGTGTTTGGCAGAGAACTTTTGGAGAGCGGCGAGCTGTTCCGCAGCCAGTTTGACGGCAGTCAGGATCACGACATGATACTGCGCCTGACAGCCAAGGCAAAGCATATCGTGCATATACCGCGGATCCTGTATTACTGGAGATCTCACAAGGGAAGTGTGGCATCTTCCATTGATGCAAAGACTTATGCGATCAATGCAGCAAAAGGTGCAGTCGCTGATCGTCTGACAAGGCTGGGATATAAGAATTTTGAAATCGAGAGCACAAGGGCATTTGCAACGATCTTCCGGATCAAATATGAGCTGACAAGCCGTCCGCTTGTATCAATCATCATTCCGAATAAGGATCATGTGGACGATCTGAGCCGTTGCGTGGAATCGATCATCAATCTGTCCACATATGACAATTATGAGATCGTCATTGTCGAAAATAACAGTGAAACGGCAGAGATCAGAACCTATTATGAAGAAATCAGCAGACATCCGCGTGTGCAGGTGGTAGAATATAAAGGTGATTTCAACTATTCAAAAATCAACAATTTCGGTGTACAATATGCAAAGGGAGAATATCTGCTGCTTTTGAACAACGATACGGAGGTCATTACCCCGGACTGGATGGAAGAGCTCCTGATGTATGCAATGCGTAAGGATGTCGGCGTAGTCGGTGCCAAGCTGTATTATCCGGATAAAACGATCCAGCATGCAGGTATCGTGATCGGACTGGGCGCACATCGCACAGCCGGACACACGCATTACCGGATCCCGGAAGCCAATGTCGGCTATATGGGCAGGCTCTGCTATGCACAGGATGTCACAGCAGTAACAGGCGCCTGTATGATGGTCTCCAAAGCCCTTTACGAAGAACTGGGCGGACTGGATGAGAGCTTTACCGTGGCACTCAATGATGTGGATTTCTGTCTGCGTGTCAGGGAAAAAGGACTTCTCAATATCTTCACGCCGTTTGCAGAGCTGTATCATTATGAATCCAAATCAAGAGGCAGCGATAAAAAGGACGAAAGAGCCCTGCGTTACCAGCAGGAATCAGACCGGTTCCGCGTTAAATGGGCAGATGCGCTGGCAAAGGGCGATCCGTATTATAACCCGAACTTCTCACTGGATCACTCCGATTTTACCGTGAACTGGAAGAAGCCGAAACAGTAAAGTAATAAATTTATCATATAGCAGGAGGAGAAAGAATGAGCTACAGAGAAACTTACAACTTTTGGTTAGAGGATGACTATTTTGATCAGAATACCAAAAACGAGCTTTTGGCAATCCGTAACAATGAGGAAGAGATCGAAGATCGCTTCTATCGTGACCTCGAATTCGGTACAGGCGGCCTTCGTGGTGTGATCGGTGCAGGAACAAACCGTATGAACTTCTACACGGTCAGAAAAGCAACACAGGGTCTTGCCAATTATATCATCAAGCAGGGCAGTCAGGAAAAAGGCGTGGCGATCGCATATGATTCCAGAAGATTTTCACCGGAATTTGCATTGGAAGCAGCCCTCTGCCTGAATGCAAACGGGATCAAGGCATACTTATTCGATGCCCTTCGTCCGACACCGGAGCTTTCCTTTGCTGTCCGCAAGCTTAGCTGTACAGCAGGTATCGTCGTAACGGCCAGCCATAACCCGCCGGAATACAACGGCTATAAGGTATACTGGGAAGACGGCGCACAGATCACAGCACCGAAGGATGTAGAGATCATTGCCGAGGTTAAGGCAGTTACTGATTATCATACAGTGAAGACAATGTCTGAAGCAGATGCCAAGGCACAGGGACTTTTAACGATCATCGGCAAAGAGATCGATGATGCGTATATGGTAGAGCTGAAAAAGCAGATCGTACATCCTGAGATCATCAAAGAAGTAGCAGATGAGATCAAGATCGTTTACACACCACTGCATGGTACAGGACTTGTTCCGGTCAAACGTGTTCTGTCAGAACTGGGCTTCAAGAATGTATATGTTGTACCGGAGCAGGAGCTTCCTGATCCTGAATTTACAACACTGGCTTATCCGAACCCGGAAGATCCCGCAGCCTTTGAGCTTGCGATCAAGCTGGCAAAAGAAGTCGGCGCAGATATCATTCTGGCAACAGATCCGGATGCTGACCGTCTCGGCGTTTACGCACTTGATACAAAGAGCGGAGAATATGTATCCTTCACAGGTAACATGTCAGGTATGCTGATCGCTGAATATCTGTTAAGAGAAAAGACAAAGACAGGTACTATGCCTGAAAATCCTGCACTTGTTAAGACGATTGTTACTACAAACATGGCAGATGTCATGACAAAAGCATATAACGTAAAAGAGATCGAAGTACTGACAGGCTTTAAGTACATCGGCGAGCAGATCAAGCTGTTTGAACAGAACCATACTTACAACTATGTATTTGGCCTGGAAGAAAGCTACGGCTGTCTGGCAGGTACACATGCAAGAGATAAGGATGCTGTTGTGGCTGTTATGTGTCTGTGTGAAGTGGCTGCATACTGCAAGAAGAACGGTATCACACTCTGGGATCAGATGCTGAAGATCTACGAAGAGTACGGATATTTCAAGGAAGGTCTGCACACGATCACCATGAAAGGTGTCACAGGCGCACAGGCAATCAAAGATATCATGGCTGCACTCCGCAAAAATCCTGCAAAGGAGCTGGCAGGTCTGAAGGTACTGAAGGTACGCGACTACGATGCAGATGTTGTAACGGATATGGCAACAGGTGAAAAGAGCAGTACAGGTCTTCCGAAGTCAAATGTGCTGTACTTTGATCTGGAAAATGATTCCTGGTGCTGTGCACGTCCGTCCGGAACAGAGCCTAAGATCAAGTTCTACATGGGTGTAAAGGGTACTTCCCTGCAGGATTCCGAAGAAAAACTGGAAGCACTGAAGAACGCAGTACTTGCTATGATTCCTGAAGTATAGGAGTTATCTGATATGAAAAAACTAATAGAACAGATATTAAAATTCGGCGTTGTCGGAGTTGTCTGTTTTCTGATCGATTTTCTGATCACTATGGGACTGTCCACGCTTCTGAGAAGCGTGGCAGGTATGCCCACGGGCAGCGCAGCACTTGTCGGCGCGTTTTTTGGATTTACGATATCTGTTATTGTGAATTATCTGCTGTCCATGAAGTATGTATTTGTCCGCAAAGAGGACATGGACAGAAAAAAAGAATTTATCATCTTCACGATACTGAGCCTGATCGGACTTGTGATCAATGAGCTGATCATCAAAGTATCGATCGATGTCCTGTATGAAAACTGGACATGGCTGAAGAATCTGATCGGCCCGACAACAGTGACTGCAGCAGCCAAAATTGTTGCGACTGCTATTGTGATGGTTTATAATTTTATTACGAGAAAGATCTTTTTGGAACAGAAGGAAGGGTAACATATGAATGACAGAATGCTGCTTTTTATACCGGCATATAACTGTGAAAAACAGATTATACGTGTGCTGCACCAGCTTGACGAGGAGGTAGTTCCTTATTTTGAGGAAATCCTGGTTGTCAATAACCGCAGTACAGATCATACCGAACAGGTGGTAATGGAGTATCTTGCAGAGCATCCGTCTCTGCCTGTGAAGCTGATGCGTAATGATGATAATTACGGTCTGGGCGGTTCACAGAAGATGGCATTCCATTATGCAGTGGAGCATGGTTATGATTATGTCTGCATGCTGCACGGAGACGATCAGGGAGACATCCATGATTTTGTCCCGATGCTGGATAAGAAGATCTATCAGAAGCATGATTGTGTACTGGGTGCCAGATTTATGAAAGGCTCCAGACTGAAAGGCTATTCCACATTCCGTACACTGGGAAATGTGGTATATGATTTTATTTTTGCGTTTATCACAAAGCAGAGGATCTTTGATCTGGGAAGCGGACTGAACCTGTACAGCACAAAGATGCTGGAGGATTCCTTCTTTGAAAAGTTCCCGGATAATCTGATGTTCAATTATGTCATGATCCTGGCATCTCATTACTACAAGCATGATATTATCTTTTATCCGGTTTCCTGGAGAGAAGATGATCAGGTATCCAATGTAAAAATGGTAAATCAGGCTGTCACAGTCCTGAAAATGGCATTCGGTTATCTGTTTGACCATGAGAAGATCAAACAGGAATACCGTGAGGTAGTAAGAGAAAGCTACACGAGCAGACAGATTGAAGAGCTTGCGGACTGCGAGCCACAGGCATAAAAGAAAACGGAGCGTATCATGATTTGCATACTTACGATCGCAGTCGGGTTTATAGCGGTGCATTTCTTTAAAATGCTGCGCCTGTATCTGGTTCTGATGGAACACAGGATCAGCTTCGGACGCTTTATCCTGCTCTACCTGCGGACAACCTTTATCAATTTAATCATTCCGTTCAAACTGGGCGAATTATATCGTATTGAAGAGATCGCACGGGTCACGAAAATCTGGCAGGTAGGCTTTTTAAGCGTTCTGGTAGACCGGTTTTTTGATACCCTTGCGCTTCTTTGCGTTTTACTGCCGCTGGATCTGATCCTGCGCGGGGGCATTTCCGTGATCACGATCGTGTTTCTGGTAGCTCTTTTTGTGATCGCGCTTGTGTATCTGGCAATTCCGGCGAGCTATACGTACTTAAACCGGTATCTGATCATGCGGAAAACATCCGGGCGGGCACTTGTGGCACTGCGTGGACTGGACATTGTAAAGTCCTGGTATGACTTTACCCATGAGCTGATCACGGGACGTTCTGCACTGATCGTGGCTGCTTCCTTCCTTGGCTGGGGCGCTGAAATTATTACATTGCAGGCGTTATCTATATGGATGCATATTTCATTCGGATTGGGTGATTTTGCTTCCTATATTGAAGCGGTGCTGTTAAAAGGAGAGAGCAGTCTTCTGGAGACATATACAAGGATGGGTGCAATCGCGCTTCTGATCCTGACGATACTCGGCTATGTGAGCTATCTGCTCTATCACAGAAAGGAACGGGCATGAAGAAAGTAATCGTTATCTATGATGACAGTCTGAAACCGAATAAAGAGATCCGGTCCATTACAGGAGATAAATCCTATGGAGATACGATCTTTAAACGTGTGACATTGAAAAACAGAATGCGGGAGGAAATCGAGAAAAATAAAAACGTGGTTTCCATGTATTCGATCAGTGATGAACGAGAAAACGAAAAGTTAAAAGAAGAATTAACAAAAATGCAAGAGGGGCGGGCAGTGTTTTATCTGTATTCCAACTTTGGACTGGCAGATACTGCGCAGTTCCAGACGCTTCTGACAAAGACGGCTTATGTGAATGAATGCTACACTGTATACTGTGGCGATCAGCCTGCAGCAGTGATGCTCCCTGATGTGGAAACATACGACAAGAAAGCACAGCAGCTTTTGGAACGGAATGTACTGGCAGAACGGGTAGAAACAGCTGCATTTATGGATCTATCAGACTTGAATCATTTTCTGACCTTTATTACCGGTGGCTTTGATGCCAGATTTTTCAACGCACTTGCCGGCGATGCCTATACAGTAACAAAGAAATCAACAAAAATAGAAAAAATTAAATCTGAATATAAGTTTTATTATTTACTGCCCGACAATATGAAAATGTGGTTTGTCATGCCATATGATTACCGGGAGGATGCAAACGGTGCCAGCTATACGATGGAACGCTATCATATGACCGATATCGCGATCCGGTTCGTACATGGTGCGGTCAGCACGGAGGAGCTTTCCGATATTCTGGATAAGCTGTTTTACTTCATTAACATCCGCGGCAGAAAACAGGTTTCCGAGAAGGAAGCGAAAGCGGTTGCGGATGCCCTCTATGTGGAGAAGCTGAAGGAACGTATGGCGGATCTGAAAAAGCTGCCTGCCTACAGCCGGTTCGATGCATTGCTTTCCATGGGAACAGACTATGCAGGCATTGATGCGGTGGTAGAGAAGTATCTGCGGCTGTATGAGAAGATCGCAGCGCGTCCGGCAGAAAATGCCCTTGCGATCGGACATGGGGATCTGTGTTTTTCCAACATCCTGTACAGCCGGGAAGCAAATCTGCTGAAGCTGATCGATCCGAAGGGTGCGCTCAATGAGGAGGATATGTATACAGATGTGTACTATGATCTCGCAAAACTGTCCCATTCGATCTGCGGCTGCTATGATTTCTTTAACAGCGGTCTGTACCTCATCACAATGGACCGGGATATGAAGATCCATCTGAGTATTGATGCGGATGCTGCGCCGTATATAGAAGTATTTAAGAACTATCTGGAAAAGAACGGCTTTGACTATGTCAGAGTCAGATTATATGAAGCAAGCCTGTTTTTATCCATGCTGCCATATCATATGGATCAGCCGGGTAAAGTATTTGGCTTTTTAATGAATGCGATCAGAATTTTAGAGGAGGTAGAGACATGTACGAAGATCTGACATTTTGTTTTGATATAGACGGTACGCTGTGTCCGATCAAGAAAAAGGAGGAGGCGTATATCGATCTGGTTCCTTACCCGGAAATGGTCGATAAGATCCGTGAATATAAGGCGGGAGGCGCGAAGATCGTGCTGTTTACATCCCGTAACATGAACAGCTATCATGGCAACATCGGACTGATCAATGCCAATACCGCAAAGGTGCTTCTGGCATGGCTGGAAAAATGGGATATTCCATACGATGAGATTGTTTACGGAAAACCATGGCCGGGTCATAAGGGCTTTTATGTAGATGACAGAACGATCCGTCCGGATGAATTTCTGCGCTGCAGCGTAGATGAAATGGATGAGATCTGTAAGAAAAGCCGTCCACAGAATCAGTAACCTATGAGAAAGTTTCTGATATGGGGCAGCATGCTGCTCCTTATACTCGTAACTGCATATAGCATCTGGCAAAGGGAAGACGGCGGACTGTCCTATCAGACCGTAACGGAGCACAAGGCGGAAAAGATTGCGTCCCGTATGCAGGAGCAGGAAACGCTGGAAGGTTTTTCTCTCTGCTTTGCCGGAGAAAAGCTTCCGTATGATGACAGCAGCAAGACTTTTTTTCTGCCGCTTTCCGCATCAGATTCTTTATGGGAGAGCGGGGAGATCCGTGCAGAGAATGGTGAGACTGTCCTGTTTCTGGAAGATTTCGGCAAAGAAGACAAGCAGACGCTGATGGCGGAAAATCATGCGATCCCGTTTCTGGCGGCAAAGGGAAATGTGTATGCTGCATATTCCCTGAAACTGACAGGACTGCCTGTTGTGACATTTACGTCCACGGAGGAAATGACGGAAGCAGGAGAAATGTTGTATGCTTTTTCCTTATATGACAGTAATACGAAGACCGACTGGGTCACGACCTGTTATACGACAAGCAGGCTCAGAGGCAATACAAGTCTGGCATACGAGAAGAAAAGTCTTCGCCTTATGCTGAAAAAGAAGAAAAAGGATGGCAGCTTTGAGAAAAAGAACTGTAATCTTTTGGGCATCCGGAATGATGATGACTGGATTTTAAACAGCCTGTATGCGGATAATACAAGGCTGCGTGACAAGCTGTGCATGGATCTGTGGCAGGAAACAGGCGCCTATGACAATCCCTATGGTAAAAATTTTGGCATGCAGGGCGAATATGTGGAAGTGCTGATCAATGATTCTTATACCGGCTTGTATCTGCTGACGCATCCGATCGACAGAAAGCAGCTTGGACTGTCTGCAAATGCAGGTAATGATACACTGCCCGAGCGGCTTTACAAGAAAAAATATGCCGCTGCCTGGCAGGAAAGTGATTTTCTGGGCGGATTACCCGATTTAAACCAGATCGATTACAGGGGTGGTTTTTACCTGAAGGGAAATCAGGTCGTCGGAACAGAGGAAGAGTGGGAACCGCTGCGCCGTCTGGCTGCCTGTATCGAGGCAGATGATGAGACATTTACACAGCAGATCGGACAACTGGTCAATATGTCCAACCTTGTGGATAACTGGCTGTTTTTTCAGGCAATCGGTGGATTCGATAACAGTAATAAAAATGTGTACTATGCAGCACGGAACGAAAATGGAAATTACAGAGGTTATTTTATCCCGTGGGATCTGAATATCTCCTTTGGCGCGGTTTATGCGGATAACAAGTATTATGCGGAAGAAACGCTGGAGGAAACCGGGACGCAGGTGCAGTTTGAACCGGGCTGCCGGGCGATCGCGCTGGATGCGGATCATACACGGGCACTTGCAAAAGAAAAGTGGGAAGACTGGAAAGAAAAAGCCTTTACGACCGAAGCACTGCTGGAAAGAGCACAGCACCTGCAGCAGGAGCTGACCGGTTCCGGTGCCATGGCACGGGAAATGGAAAGATGGCCGGGCGGCAATGCTTCTACGGATCTGTCACTTCTGACGGAATTTACGAAGCAGCGTATGGCATATATGGACAGTATGATAGACGGTTTGTAAAGCGGAGAGGAGTGAAAACGTGGCGATCGCAAAAAGCAGGCATGAATATAAGTTCAGTGTGAATGAAAAAGATCTGCTGATGCTTGGTATGCGGCTCGCGCCACTGATCGCGAAGGACGCCCATGTGGGAGAGCAGGGGTATTACCATATCCGCAGCATTTATTTTGATGATTATCACAATAGCAGCTTTTACAGCAATGAAGCCGGCGTGGATCCGCGTGTAAAATACAGGATCCGCATTTACAATGCCGGTGATGCTTCGATCAAGCTGGAGAAAAAAATCAAAGAAAACGGTATGACGCGGAAATATGCGGCTCCGCTATCCCGTCAGCAGGCGGATATGCTGATCCGGGGGCAGCTGCTTCCGATCGATCAGAAGGATCTGGAAAGCTATCCACCGCTCCTTGCACAGTTTTTGCTCCTGATGCGCACAAGACGGATGCAGCCTAAGGTGATCGTGGCATATGATCGCATTCCTTATGTGGACAGAAGGGGAAATGTACGGATCACATTTGATAGAAATATTGCAGCTTCCGTGGATTTTTCCCACTTCTTTGAGAAAGAAATGCAGGAAATACCGCTGCTTCCACCGGGAGAGCATTTACTGGAGGTAAAGTACGATGAGTATCTTCCGGCGGTTTTGAAACAGCAGCTGGATCTGGGAAAGCTCAGACAGGAGACCTTTTCCAAATATTATCTTTGCAGAAAGAGGGCAGGCAATGAACACTTTTTCGAACATCTTTAAAAAATCTTTTCTGGAGGGCTTTGGCGGAAGCGATATCACAACCGTAAGGATCCTTGTCACACTGGCGGTAACGTGTGCGCTGGCATTGTATATTTTTATTGTATATTATGTGGCAACAAAGAAGACCTTTTATTCCAGGACATTTAATATTGCGCTGTTTATGATCGCGGTCATCACATCGAGTATCATTTTGGCAATGCAGTCTAACCTTGTGATCTCCCTCGGTATGGTCGGTGCACTTTCTATTGTCAGATTCCGGACGGCGATCAAAGATCCGATGGATCTGATCTTTTTATTCTGGTCGATCAGTATCGGTATTATCTGTGGCGCAGAAATGTATAAGATCGGTATGATCATGTCACTTGTCCTGACGATCGGATTGTTTTTGCTGGAACTGACACCGGTGGGAAAAGCAAGTGTACTGCTTGTTGTCAATGCCAAAGATGCACAGGCGGAAGCTGGGATCATGCAGATCGTAGGGCAGTATGCAAAACGCCCGGCTGTAAAATCACGGAATCTCAGTAAGGATGGCATGGATCTGATCATTGAGATCAAAACAGCACAGGAAAACAAGCTGCTTGCAGAGCTTCTGGCAGCACAGAACGTATACGGTGCTTCCCTGATGGCACATGACGGCGAGATAATGTAGGAGGATATGACATGAAAATGACAGTTGTGATCACAATGGCAGGACTTGGTTCCCGTTTCCGCAAGGCGGGCTACAAGGTGCCCAAATACCAGATCGAGGCGCACGGCAGAACTTTATTTGACTGGTCAATGGAAAGTCTGAAGGGCTTTGCAGACCCGGAAAATGACTATATCTTTGTTGTTCGTAAAGAAGACGATGCGGAGGAATTCATCCGCAGCTCCTGTGAAAAGATCGGTATCACCAATGTAACGGTGATAGGGATCGATTATCTGACAGACGGACAGGCGACCACAGCCATGCTGGCGAAGGATGTGTGGGATAAGGAATCTGCCCTGATGATTTATAATATCGATACGTATGTGGAAGCCTATGAAATGAAGACGGAGCAGATCGCCGGAGACGGTTTCATTCCTTGTTTCCATGCACCGGGCGACCACTGGAGCTTCGCAAAGCTGGATGCAAACGGCAAAGTCGTAGAGGTACGTGAAAAAGAACGTATTTCCGACAACTGTACACTCGGTGCTTATTATTTCAAGACCTGTGCACTGTACGAACAGCTTTATAACGAATACTATACCAGCGAAGAAAAGCTGGAAAAGGGTGAAAAATATGTCGCACCGCTTTACAATTACCTGATCTCCAAGGGCGGAGATGTCCGCATTTCCATCGTGGATTTTGAGAAGGTGCATGTACTCGGAACGCCGGAGGAACTGAATTACTTCCTCGAACATTATAAAAGCTGAGAGATAGAAGAATGAGAAAGGAGAGACCATGAAGCAGGAAAAGAAGGGCTTACAACTTTATAAAACAGCACTGGTGATTTCCTGCGTTCATTTTCTCCTGAGCTTTTGGACAGACCACTTTATCTTCCGGTATGTGGTGTTTGACTTCAGCTCTGCGAAAAATATCGTAAAATCGATTGAAACCTGTGGTGTAAAACTTGTGTTCCTTTTCCTGCTGATCGCAGTATGGCAGGGAATTTTTTATGTTTGCAAAAAGGCTGATAAGACATTCAAAAGAGTGGCATTTGGGTATTTCCTGTTGATGCTTGTTCTTTTGCTTCTGACGTGGCCGGGCATCTGGCGTATGGATGAGTTTGGGATCCTAACGAGTGCTGTGCAGCTCTTTCCGCATTTTTGGCAGAATTATATAACAAGCGTATTTTATATATATGCTCTGATGCTGTTTCCGTTTCCGGCGGGCGTGATCCTGGTGCAGATCATCTGTATCTCCCTGATCATTGCAAGACTGGTGACACTCTTCCTGTCTGCCGAGCCGGAGCAGATAGGAAAAAAGAAAAAAAACCTCTGTTATTTATTGATGCTTGTCCCGTTCTTACTGTTACCGGTACTGGATTCGAACCTGTATCCGATGCGTGTCAGTATGCATGCGTTTTTGGAACTCTGGCTTTTGGCAGAGCTGTATTTTAACTGGAAAAAGAATACGATGCCTGCATGGTATCTGTCGGTGCTTGCTGCAGTTGTGACTGTGTGGCGGACAGAAGCGATTTATTATGTGGTTTGTTTCCCGCTGCTGCTTCTTTGGATGGGCAGAGGAAAGAAATACCGGAAACAGATATTACTATATTTGATGTGTACCGTTATTTTATTTGCACCGCAAAAACTGGGCGAAAAAATAACAAGCGGCAGCCAATATGAACTGACAAGCGTTGTACTGCCGCTTGTACCACTGGTTGAGGCAGCGCATGAAACAGACACTGCAGTCGACAGGCAACTGCTTGCTGAAATTGACAAGGTTGTCAGTGTGGAGGTGACACTGGAAGGCGCAAGAGAAGGAAAGACAGGGATCAATCTGTTCTGGAGCCGCCCGGACTTCCAGAGATCCTATACCGACAAAGAGTTCGTTTCTTTTAAGCAGGCATATTATAAACTGATCCTGCGTTATCCGGTTGTTTTTCTGAAAGAACGGTTTGAGACATTTGTGTCATCTACAGGACTTCTGGAAAATACGACGGAACTCTTTACAGAGTCTGTACCGAATTATATCACGTTCCGGCAGTATCCGCTGAGCAGCCCGATCTCTGACAAAACAAGAACGGCTGTTATTAAAGGACTGGAATTAAGGACACAAAAAGACTATACACAGAAGCTGGCAGTGACGGATCCGGTATATTCTGCATTGCCGGCAGTTCTGATACTGCTTGTAGCATCTGTTATTTTATTGATTCGTAAGAAATGGCTTCCGCTGTTTCTGCTTTTGACCGCACTTGTGAAGGTGCCGCTTGTATTCCTGACAGCACCGTCCAGACTGTTTATGTACTATTATTCTGTTTATCTGATCGGATATGTGGTGTTATTTTATTCTGCCTTCCTGCTGACCCAAAAGAAGGCGAAAGGGAGTAAGACAGTAAGACAGGAGGCGGCTTATGAGTAAGATCCGAAGAACCGTTTCTTATCTGAAACGAAATGGCATTGCAAATACAATAACGGCTGTGCTTGAAAGAATAGATAAAAAAGGAATGGATCAGGCAGGCAGACAGGCAGCTTCTTATATGCGGCAGGTGACAACGAAGGAACGCTGGGAAATGGATGCACTTTCGGGAGCAGAAAACAGAATATGGGAAAAAGCGTATACGTTCAGTATTTTAGTACCGGCGTATGAGACCGATGAAACATATCTGCGCGAAATGATCGACTCTGTTCTGGGACAGAGCTACAAAAAGCTGCAGCTTGTGCTGGCGGATGCTTCCGCATCAGACCGGGTGGAGCGTGTGGCAAAGACGTACCGGGATGACAGGCTGACTTATTTCAGATTGCAGGAAAATGCCGGAATATCCCATAATACAAACGAAGCACTTGCCCATGCAACAGGAGAGTATATCGGGCTTCTGGATCATGATGATCTTTTGTGCAAGGATGCACTTGCCTATATGATGCAGCGGCTTGAGGAGCAGGACTATCTGTTTTTATATACCGATGAGGATAAGATCGACCAGACCGGAACGACCGTGTTTGAGCCGAACTGGAAGCCGGATTTTAATCTGGACTATCTGCTTTCCAATAATTACATCTGTCATTTTTCTGCGATCCGTGCAGATCTTATGAAAAAGCTGCAGTTTCGCAGCAGCTATGACGGTGCGCAGGATTATGATCTGTTTCTCCGCACTGTATATGAGATCGGAAAGGAAGGACCAAAGGATCCGGAAGGACGTCTTCTTTATCCGCAGGCGTATATGGATCGTAAGATCGCACATATTCCGCAGATCTGTTATCACTGGCGGGCGCATCTCGGTTCTACCGCAGACAATCCGCAGAGTAAGCTCTATGCTTATGAGGCGGGAAAACGTGCTCTGGAAGACTTTGTCAGCCAAAGCGGATGGCAGGCGGAGGTCAGTCATACAAAGCATCTGGGCTTTTACCGGATCGACTGGAAGGATATTTTTGCGCAGCGGCCGGATGTTATGGCAGTCTGCTCAAATGAGTGCAGAAGAGGCAGGGTGGCGGAAAGTGGCACACTGCCAGGTGCAAAGTACGGAGAACATGTATTTGCGGGGCTGAAAAAACGTTACAGCGGCTATCTGCACCGTGCATCCATGACTGTGGATGTGACGGATCCTCCGCTGCAGCAGACCATATATCGCAAAGATGCTGAGCAGAAACAGGGCAGGATCGTATATCTGCCGGGGAGTAAACAATAATATGATCAAAACAACGGTAGTGATTCCAAATTACAACGGTATAAAATATATAGAAGATTGTCTGACCTTTCTTTCCCGCTGCAAGGAGACGGAGTTTGCAACGATCGTCGTGGATAATGGATCTTCGGACGGGAGCAGAGAGCTTGTGGCGGAGAAATTCCCGTGGGTGGAGCTGATCGCCAATGAAGAGAATCTTGGGTTCTGCAAGGCAGTCAATCAGGGGATCAGAGCCAGCAGAACGCCTTATGTGCTCCTGCTTAATAACGATACCGTGGTGGATGACCGTTTTGTGGCAAATCTGGAAAAAAGCATGGACGCGCAGCCGGGTTATTTCAGCATCAGTGCCAAGATGCTTTCCATGAAAGAGCCGGAGATCATTGATGATGCGGGTGATTTCTATTGTGCACTCGGCTGGGCATTTGCCAGAGGAAAAGGCATGGACAGCGGGCGGTATACAGAGCCGTCAAAGATTTTTGCCGCCTGCGGCGGTGCGGCGATCTACCGGCGGGATGTGTTTGCAAAGATCGGCTATTTTGATGAAAACCATTTTGCGTATCTGGAGGATATCGATATCGGCTATCGTGCAAGGATATTTGGGTATCAGAACGGCTATTGCCCGGATGCGGTCGTTTACCATGCGGGAAGCGGCGCAAGCGGATCGAGATACAACGCGTTCAAGGTGGATCTGTCCTCCCGCAACAGTATTTATCTGATCTATAAAAATATGCCGCTTTTGCAGCTGATTTTAAATCTGCCGTTTTTGCTTTTGGGATTTCTGGTCAAGACTCTTTTCTTTATAAAAAAGGGATTTGGGCTTCTTTATCTGCGGGGACTGTGGAAGGGCATCCGGCTGTCCTGCTCCAAAGAGGGCAGAAAGCATAAGATTCCGTTTTCCGCGCGTAGATTGTGGCAGTACTGCAAAATACAGGGAATGCTGTATGCGGGCGTTGTCAGACGGTTGATTCATTGATTCTTAAGAATAAAAATGTTGCCCTTTTGTTGTAAATATTGTAAAATATCGTATTGTATATGGATTGGGTGGTAGAACCATGATAAAGGATAATCAGAAAATGTTTAACCGGATGCATGTCGTGCTGGACGCAGTCATTATCGTAATTGCATATGCTCTGGCATGGTTTTTGAAATTCCGCAGTCATCTGCCGGTTTTGTATTCCGGGAATGAAGCGTTGCCGCCGGAGACATATTTCAGCGCACTTATACTGATCGTTCCGGTTTATATCTTTTTATATTATATTACATCGCTTTATACCGCAAAGCGCGCGACAAGCATGCGCCGCGGCATTTACAATGTCATGCGGGCCAATACGGTGGGGCTTCTGTTCCTGATCGCAGGATTGTATATCATCAATCAGCCGGATTTCTCCCGTAGTATGTTATTTTATTTCTACGTGTTGAATATATCTCTGGATTCACTGATTCGTGTCATGATCCACAAATGGCTCCGTATTCTGCGTAAAAAGGGATATAATGTGAAGTACATCCTGCTGGTCGGTTATTCAAGAGCGGCAGAGCTTTATATTGACAGGATCAAACAGAATCCGCAGTGGGGCTATGTTGTCAGAGGTATTCTGGATGACAAGATCCCGCGTGGTACGGAATACAGAGGCATCAAGGTGATCGGGCAGATTGACAACCTGTTTTATATCCTGCCGGAGAACAAGCTGGATGAAATTGCCGTTACGCTGGCATTGGAAAATTACGGACGATTGGAAGAAATTGTTAACCTGTGCGAAAAATCCGGTGTGCATACAAAGTTCATTCCGGATTATAACAGCGTTATTCCGAGTAAGCCGTATACGGAAGATCTGAACGGACTGCCGGTTATCAATATCAGACACGTACCGCTGACCAATACATTAAATATGGTATCGAAGCGCGCTTTTGATATTGTATTCGGTGCGATCGCAATGATCATTTTCTCACCGGTGCTTCTGATCACGGCGCTTCTGATCAAGTGCACGAGCGAAGGTCCTGTGATCTTTAAGCAGGAGCGTGTAGGACTGCATAATAAGCCGTTCCAGATGTACAAATTCCGTACGATGGAGCTGCAAAAGCCGAGTGAGGAAAAGAAAGAGTGGACAACCAGAGACGATCCGCGTGTGACGAAGGTCGGAAGGGTGCTCCGCAGGACAAGCATAGATGAACTGCCACAGCTCTTCAATGTGCTGCTTGGTGATATGAGTCTGGTAGGGCCAAGACCGGAAAGACCGTTTTTTGTGGAAAAATTTAAAGAAGAGATACCGCGTTATATGATCAAGCATCAGGTAAGACCGGGCATGACAGGCTGGGCGCAGGTAAACGGGTACAGGGGAGATACCTCGATCCGCAAACGTATTGACTGTGATTTATACTATATTGAGAACTGGACAATGGGACTGGATATCAAGATTTTATTCCTTACCATTTTCAAAGGTTTTGTCAATAAAAACGCATACTAATACAAGTGACAGTAAGGAGTAATGAAATGGGAAGTACAGATCCGAAAAAGAAGACAGGAAAGAAGAGAATGACAAAGGAGGAGCGTGCGAAAAAAAAGCGTAACAGGATCATCCTGATCGCTGTTGAAGTTTTTGTACTGCTTTTGATGCTGATCGCATTATATGTAGTTGTATTGTATGGAAAGATCCATCATGAGAATATTAATGAAGATGATATTGTGATCAATGACGGTATTGCGGGAGAAAATGACCTCAATGCAGGTGATATTACAACAAATGAAGGGCTGGGCGGTCACATGAGCGGTTACCGTAATGTGGCACTGTTCGGTGTGGATGCCCGTGATAAATCACTCGGCAAGGGCAACAGAACCGATACGATCATTGTTGCTTCCATTAATGAAAAGACGAAAGAAGTCAAGCTTGTTTCGGTTTATCGTGATACGTATCTGAATATCGGTAATGACAGCTATAATAAGGCAAATGCTGCTTATGCAAAAGGTGGTCCGCTGCAGGCGATCAATATGCTGAACATGAATCTTGATCTGAATATTACGGATTATGTGACAGTCGGCTGGGCAGGTGTTGCAGATACGATCGATGCTTTGGGTGGTATTGAGATTGATGTGGATGAAAGTGAGATCAGTCATCTGAACAACTATCAGGTAGAAACTTCCGAGTCACTTGGAAAATCTTATAATAAGGTAACCTCTACAGGTTTGCAGACACTGGATGGTATTCAGGCTGTTTCCTACTGTCGTATCCGTTATACCGCAGGGGATGACTTCAAGCGTACAGAACGACAGAGAGAAGTCATTCAGGCAATCTTGGACAAAGCCAAAAAGGCAAATATTGCGACGCTGAATAAGGCAGCAAATACGATTTTTGAGGAAATTTCCACTTCCATGACATTTACGGAAATTACAGAGCTTCTGACAGATGTAGCAAGCTATACGATCGGCGAGACCGGCGGATTCCCGGCTGAGCAGTACCGCGCAACAGGAGATGTGCATGGTGCAAGCTGTGTTATGAGTACAGATCTGACATCGGATGTTTTGAATCTGCATCAGTTCTTATTTGGCGATGTGGGTGATTACCAGCCTTCCGGTGAAGTTCAGACGATTGCGGCAAAAGTACACAGTGACACAGGAAAATAAGTAAATAAAAAAGGAGCTTTGAAAAAAGCTCCTTTTTTTAAAATTATCATAAAGAAGGAAAGACACATGACGGTAGACGTAATTATACCGACTTATAAGCCGGATCAGCGTTTTTTTGAGCTGATCGCACTTTTGGATAAACAGACGTTTCCAATTTCACATATCCGGATCATCAATACGGAAGAAAAGTACTTCGAAAAGATCCTATATGGCAGACGCTATGAGGAAGAATATCGTAATTTATGTGTGACACATATTTCCAGACGGGAATTTGACCATGCAGCAACCAGGTCGCGTGCGGTCGCCCATTCCGATGCAGACATCTTTGTGATGATGACGATGGATGCCTATCCGAAAGATACGCATCTGATCGAAAATCTGGTCAAAGCACTTGTTCCTGATAATGTGGCAGTCAGCTATGCCAGACAGCTTGCCAATCCGGATGCTGGTATAATAGAGCAGTTTACCAGAAATTACAATTATCCGGATACCTCCTGTATGAAATCAAAAGAGGATATCGAAAAGCTGGGGATCAAGACCTTCTTCTGCTCGGACGTCTGTGCGGCCTATAAGAGAGATATCTTTGACAGGCTTGGCGGTTATCCGGATCATGCGATATTCAATGAGGATATGATCTATGCGCACAAGGCGATCATGGCAGGCTACAGCATTGCCTATGCGGCAGATGCCTGCGTATACCATTCACACAATTATACAGGCGTGCAGCAGTTCCACCGGAATTTTGATATGGGTGTATCACAGGCGGATCACCCCGGGGTATTTGCCTCTGTTCCCGCAGAGGGAGAAGGCATTTCAATGGTAAAGAAAACAGCCCGTTATCTGATTGGGCAGAAACAAGGCTTGCAGATCTTTAAGCTGATCTATATCAGCGGTTGTAAATATCTGGGCTATCTTCTGGGCAGGCATTACAGAAAGCTGCCGGAAAAGTGGATCCTGCACTTTACTGCTGACCGAAATTACTGGAAAAATCTGTATTAGAAGCCTGTTTCCACAAAATAAACACATTTCAGAGCTACACTATACACACTGGAAGAAATCTATCCTATAAAGTGAGGTAATGTGTTATGTATGGACAAGATGAATGGAACGTAAGACAGGATGATATCTATCAGCCTGATTTATCCGATAAATCAAAAAAGAAAAAGAAGGGTCGTTTCTGGGCAACGGTTGGAAGCGGACTTTTGTTTGGACTCTGCGCAGGACTTATGATCTGGGGCGTGGGACAGTTTATGCCGCAGATTTCAGGAGTAGTGGCAGCAGATATACAGGGAAAAGCGGCTGCAACAGAACAGCCCGGTGATTCTGCAGCTGCCAAACCGGACGTTTCTGCCGCAGCAAATACGGTAGAAACAGATCGGGCAACGGATGTGCCAATGTCAGATCTGCAAGAGGAATCTGACATTGCTGTGGCACAGTCAGAAGGCACGACAAAGGCTGTTGTGACGGATGTAACTGATGTTGTTGATACTGTAATGCCGTCGGTAGTCTCTATTTTCGGAACGTATTCCGTGACAGAAAATTTTTGGGGCTATGCGATCAGGCAGGAAGAAACAGGAAGCGGATCCGGTTTTATCGTTGGAGAAAACGAAGAAGAGCTTCTGCTTGTGACGAATAATCATGTTGTAGCGGATTCCACTTCGCTTTCTGTACAATTTATTGATGAGAGCATCTATGATGCAGTGGTAAAGGGAACAGACGCAGATGCGGATCTGGCAGTGATCGCCATAAAGCTTTCGGATCTGTCCGCAGCAACGAAGCGTGCGATCAGGATCGCAACACTGGGAGATTCCGATAACTTAAAGGTCGGAGAGCCTGCGATCGCGATCGGGAATGCACTCGGTTACGGGCAAAGCGTGACAACGGGTGTGATCAGTGCTTTGAACAGAGATTATTCTGTAGATGAAGATGGAAATACGCAGGCACTGATCCAGACAGATGCAGCGATCAATCCGGGTAATTCAGGCGGTGCGCTTTTAAATGTCAGCGGTGAGGTAATCGGGATCAATTCCAATAAGATCGCCGGAACAAAGGTGGAAGGCATGGGATATGCCATTCCGATCTCTACGGCAAAGCCGATCATTGCCGAACTGATGAACAAACAGACAAGAACACCGGTAGAGCAGAATAAACGGGGCTATCTGGGCATTTCAGGGCTGAATGTAGACAGCCAGGTACAGGAAATGTACGGAATCCCGGTCGGCGTTTATATTTCAAGAGTATATGAAGGAACCGCAGCACAGAAAGCAGGACTGAAAAAAGGTGATATTATCATAAGCTGTGACGGAGAAGCCGTGGAAACAATGGAGGGGCTTTCCGCGCTGCTTGATAGTATGGAAGCAGGCACATCCGTACAGATCGGTGTGATGATGTCCGTAGATGGCGGTTATCAGGAGCGTATTTTAGAGGTTACGCTTGATGGAAATCAGTAAATGATAAAGGAGAGAAACAATGTCTGATTATGATGAAGATGTTTTCTTTGATGAAGAAGACGAAAAAGAAAAGATAGAAAAGGAAATTATTTCTGAGGATGATTTTGATGAAGATTTCCAGGGAGAAGACAGAAAAAAAGCGGTATACCGGAATACAACGGAAGCAGAAGAAGATGAATTTTCCGAAGATTTTGACGTGACAGATACGGCAGATGAGGATTTTGATGATTCAGAAGAGATTTCCGTTACTGATGAAAAGATAAAGCAGGATCCACCTGCCTGTGATGGAAAAGAAGGCAAAATAACGGAAGCGAATGATTTCAGGGAAGTGAAGCCCGGTGAGGATGTACAAAATGGCGACGAACCTGAAAATGTAGCTGATGAGAACAGGGAAGCCTGTGAAGGAACCGTAGAGGATACGGAAGAGGAGGCGGACGAAGGCGAGGATGACAGCCCGTACGAGGATGTCTGTTTTGTCTGCCGCAGACCGGAAAGCGTAACAGGCAAGCAGTTTAAGCTGCCGAATAACATCTGTGTCTGCAATGACTGTATGCATAAGACAATGGATGCAGTCAGTCAGTTCGATTACCAGGGGATGCTGGATCCATCCATGCTGGCGCAGTCCATGAACCAGTCAGATCTCTCCGATCTGTCCAAGAAGTTCCCTAATATCAGCTTTGTGAACCTGGCAGATCTGCAGGGAGACGGTGGTATTCCGAACAAGCAGAAGCTGAAGAAGAAAAAAAAGAAGGCGGAAAATGAACCGGTACTGGATATCAAAAATATTCCACCGCCACACAAGATCAAGGCACAGCTGGATGATTTCGTGGTCGGACAGGATTATGCCAAGAAGGTTATTTCTGTTGCGGTTTACAATCATTATAAACGAGTGGCAACCAACACAATGGATGATATTGAGATTGAAAAGTCTAATATGCTGATGATCGGGCCGACAGGATGTGGTAAAACCTATCTGGTCAAAACGCTTGCACGCCTTTTGGATGTACCGCTTGCGATCACAGATGCCACTTCCCTGACAGAGGCGGGCTATATCGGTGATGATATCGAGAGCGTTGTTTCCAAGCTGCTTGCTGCAGCAGATAATGATGTAGATCGTGCGGAAATGGGTATCATTTTTATTGATGAGATCGATAAGATCGCCAAGAAGAAGGAAACAACGAGCCGTGATGTGTCCGGTGAATCCGTACAGCAGGGTATGCTGAAGCTGTTAGAAGGTGCAGAAGTAGAAGTGCCGGTCGGTGCAAACAGTAAAAATGCGATGGTGCCGCTTACAACGGTCAATACAAGAAATATTCTGTTTATCTGCGGTGGTGCATTCCCGGATCTGGATGATATCATCAAACAGCGTCTGATGAAAAAAACGTCCATCGGCTATGAAGCTGATCTGAAGGATAAATTTAATAACGACAAGGATCTGATCAAAAAGGTAACGATCGAGGATCTGAAGAAATTCGGTATGATCCCGGAATTTCTTGGCAGACTGCCGATCATTTATACCTTGGATGCGCTCGACAAGGATATGTATATCAAGATCTTAAAAGAGCCGAAAAATGCGATCCTGAAGCAGTATCAGAAGCTGCTTGCCCTGGACGAGGTAGATCTTGAATTTGATGACGGTGCACTCGAAGCGATCGCGGAAAAAGCAATGGAAAAGGATACAGGAGCCAGGGCACTGCGTGCCATCATTGAGGAATTCATGCTTGATATTATGTATGAGATCCCGAAAGACGAAAATATAGGACGCGTGACGATCACGAAGGAATATATCGAGGGCTGTGGCGGCCCGAAGATTGAAATCCGTAGTACGGAGACACTTCCCGGCATAGAATAGAAAAAAGCCTTGAGAGGCATCTATGGATTGCAGGGAAAAAATATTGTCGGAAGATTATCAGAATCTTCTGGTGGATTATGTGGCGTATTTTGATGTGCTTAAGCAGAATGCAATTGATTACTGCTTTTTGCCAATTGAAGATGGTATTGGTATTTTATATGTAAACAGGCTGGATGTACAGCCGCTCAGTATATCAGAATATCGCTATGCATTTATTCCGAAATGTTACGGACTTGCTGCCCGGGAGGAAACTTCCGGGCTTTTTTCGACCATAAAACAGAGCGAAAATGCGGTATATGGAGAATACAGGCTGCAGCAGGAGAGGCAGCGGCTTGCTGGTGCATATGAGGACAGTGGTATCCTGCGTGTGCAGCAGCCTCCGCTGAGTCTGACAGGGAATGGAGTTCTGATCGGTTTTGTGGATACGGGGATCCGTTATACACTGCCGGCTTTTCAAAACGAGGATGGCAGTACAAAGCTGCATTCTGTCTGGGATCAGACACAGCAAACCGGCGAATCGCCGCAGGGACTTCCTTATGGGACTGTATTTCCCAAAGAAGCGATCAATGAAAATTTGCGTCTGCGAAAAACAGATCAGACGATTCCGCTTTTGTTTACGGATGAAAACGGACATGGCACAAAAGTGGCATCTGTGGCAGAAAATGCCGCACCGCATGCAGAACTCGTGGTGGTAAAATGCAGGCAGGCAAAACGATATCTGCGGGAGTATTATCAGATTCCTCAAGCGGCGGATGCTTACGAAGAATCCGATATTGTAGCTGCGCTGAAGTATTTACATGATGTCAGCGAGCGGGAAAATAAACCGATCGTGATCTGTATGACAATGGGCACTAACATGGGAGATCATGCAGGAACTTCTTTTCTGGACCGGTATCTGACACTGCTGACCAATAAGCGCCACCACTGTGTTGTGATCGGAGGTGGAAATGAAGGGAATACAGCGCATCACTATGAAGGGAGCATTATGCTGCAGGCAGCTGATGCGTATGAGGATGTAGAGGTGCATGTTTCTGATGGGGTAAGTGGTTTTATCATGGAACTGTGGGGGAAAATTCCGAATGTGTATACTATTTCGCTCCGATCTCCTGACGGAGAGATGATAAGCCGTATTCCGGACAAATATGGACAGACGCTTCAGTATTCCTTTGTATACAGTAAATCCCGGGTCAGCGTGGATTATATTCCGATAGAGTTAAACAGTGGGGAGGAGCTGATCTTTTTACGGTTTGAAACACCGCTGGCGGGCATCTGGACGATCCGTGTCTATGCGGAGGGCAGTACGGAAATTGCCGGATTTCACAGCTGGCTTCCCATTTCCGCCTTCTTGAATGAGCCGGTCTACTTCCTGCGCCCGGATCCGTATACAACGATGACAGAACCAGCCTACTGTGAAAACGCAATTGACCTGACTTATTACGATTCATCCAATAACAGCTTTGCAATTGACAGTGGCAGAGGCTTCCAAAGGCAGGGACTGATTACACCGGATCTTTCTGTAGCAGGGATCCGTGTGCAGACAGCACTGGGGCTTTCTTCGGGCAGCAGCATTGCTGCGGGACTGATGGCTGGCGCAGCAGCGCAGTTCATGCAGTGGGCGGTCGTAGAACGAAAAGATCCGGTCATTAACAGCAAGGGGATCCGTAACTACTTTATCCGTGGTGCAGAGCGGGAAAAAACGCTGGAATATCCCAACCGCCAGTGGGGCTACGGGAGGATGGATATTGCCGGTATTTTTGATGCACTTGTGGAATGGAATCTGACATGATTTTTCTGGCGGTTCCGCGTAAAGTTGAATGAAAAACAAATATATGGTATGCTATTTATATATAATTTTATGTTCGGAATAAAAATAAGAGAAAGGACGGTGGTTCAATATAGAAACGCTAATACCTGGAGAAAAGTTATGTTCGATCATTTATAATTTTGATTTTTTTGGTGTTAGTAACCGCGAAAAGAAAAAATAAGAAACGGAGGAAGGGACATGAGAAAGAAAAGATGGATGAGTATCATGCTTGTGTTTTGTATGCTATTGACTTTATTGCCAATCAATATAGCTTATGCAGATGAAGCCGATGCTCGAAAAGATGCAGATCAAGTGGAAGAAGTTCAATCAGACGAAGACATTGCAGTGCAGGATAAGCAGGTAGAAGAGGTTGAACCGGATGATGGTGTTGCAATGCAGGCCGAACAGGCAGAAGAGGCTGAACCGGATGAAGGCGTTGTAATGCAGGCCGGGCAGGCAGAAGAGATTGAACCGGATGAAGGCATTGCAATGCAGGAAGAACAGGTAAAAGAAGCTGAACCGGATCAAGGTGCAGCAGTAGAGAAAGCGGCAGAACCTGCAGAGGTCATGTCAGATCTGGCGGCTTCGTCTGAAAAAATTAAAAAGCTGGAGCTGGATCTGAAGCCGGTAACCGAATTGAGATATCTTACGGACTTTGCACCAATCTCGTATTCTCCATCAGATAAGATAACTTTGAAAGACGCTTATGTATATGAAGGGTATAATAAGAAAAGTGGTTCAAGGGCTGACTCATATCAATTTTATAAAGACTATACTGCTGTTTATGAATTTGAGACCAATTCGCCAAAGTATTCTTTTGAAATTTATACGTCTGGAATAAAAATAAATTCCCGGTATATAACGGACTGGACTTACGAGCTCAGCGGCGAGGGCACTCTAAAAATTTATGTGTCTTATCCAAGTCTGGAAAAGCAAGTTAGAGTAACCTTCAAATCAAGAGACCAATGGAGTGATAAAATTTCCAGCATGTATAGTAGCCATAATCTGAATACGGATTTCTATGAGGTTTGGCTTAGTTATTACGAGGGGTTAAATCAAATTGATGGAAGCATTGGTAGTTATGCAGCATATGATCCAACAAAAGATTATAGTGTATGTATTAATGTTAAGGGGAAATTTAATTCAGCTATCATTTCACCTGATTTGACAAAGGATGATGTCAAAATTAATCAGGGCACTATCTGGAAAGTTATCAGAGATGATTATGATGGTTACACACGAATCTATGTGAACTTCCCAAGGGAAAAAGACGGCGAATATACTGTCAAAGCTAAAAATGCTGAAATAACGAATGCAGCAGGGGAACCGGTTTCTAAAGCAAAAGCAGGGACTGTCCTTACCGTGAAACTCACGGATCTCGACAAAATGTATGCTTTTGAGAAATGGGTAGTTGATGACAATAGTACAGACGTGAAGTTTGAAGATGAAAAGAGTACGACAACAACCTTTACTATGCCAAAAGGAGAAGTTTACATTTCTCCAGCCACGCTTTGGAAAACCAGCGTGTATTCTAGAAAGTTGACTTATAACGGAGAAGAACAAACTGGAGTAGATATAAATCCTAGCTATGCCGGTACACTTACCGGACATAAAGCGACAGAAGCAGGTACCTATACTGCAACGGCTAGTTTAAAGAAAGGCTATAGTTGGTCTGATGGCACTACAGAAGACAAGTATATTGTATGGACGATCGCTAAAGCGGACCGGGATGGCCCAAGACAATTAGCTGGTGTTATGCCAACAACAGAAGGAGCCAACAATGGCAGTATATTAGATACAACAACGGAAATGGAATACCGAAAAGTCGGCACAACTACATGGAAAGATTGCCCGGATGTAGAGGTTACTGGACTAGCTCCGGGAGACTATGAAGTAAGATATAAAGATACCCAATCCTACAATGCAAGTATAGCCGTAATCTATACCGTTCCCATATGGGGACCAGAATCAGAGAAACGGGATGTATGGATAGAAAATGGAACACCAGACTTTATAACGTTACCAAAAAATGCAACGATTACCATTACTGCAAATCCTCCTGAAGAAGGCAAAGAATTTGACAAGTGGGTTCCTAGTGTACCAAGTAGTGTAATTATCGAGGATGAAAAGAGCGAAGTTACAAAAATAACGGTATTAAGAAAAGTAACTGTTACAGCTACCTACAAAGAGAAAGAAATACCAGGCGCTCCAAAATACGATTTACACGTAATTAACGGTCAGGGTAGCGGACAATATGCATCTAATAAACAGGTAGATATCACAGCGGACCCCGCCCCGGAAGGCAAGGAATTTGACAAGTGGGTAGTAATAGAAGAGACGGTAACGGTAACAGACATAACCAAACCAAAAACTACCCTTAGAACAAAATGGGGGGTTGAAGGGTGGGTGGTAGCCACCTATAAAGATATTGGATCCGTTGATGCAAAGCATACATTAACAGTCGTAAACGGAAGGATCTCTGGCAGCTCTAATCCGGGAACATTCAAGCGAAATGAAAGCTTAACACTCTCTGCTAAAATACCCAAAAATTTTGATAAATGGGTGGTGACATCAGGATCAGTTGAGGAGATACTTCCAAACGAAAATGCGATTCATGTATGGATCATAACATCCGATGAAGATACGACAATTGAAGCTACCTATAAGCCCCACTCCCATACTTACGGAGAATGGTCAAAAGATGCTACAAACCACTGGCATGAATGTACAGACCCTGCTTCCTGTACAGATAGGGCGGGCAGCGTAAAAGACAAAGCAGGCCATATATACGATAATGCAGCAGACACTACCTGTAACGTATGCGGATATGTTCGTACAGTTACATCACAGACTCCGACGCCCCCATCTGCTCCTACAAATCCGGAAGAACAAAAACCGGGAGATATAACAGATCCGGGAGATTTGGAGCCGACACCGATAAAGGTGACAAAGGTGACGGTGAAAGGTGAGTCAAAGAAGATTGCCGCAGGAAAGAAGCTGAAGCTGACATGTACGGCTGCTCCTGTAAATGCAGATGATCGGCGGGTTGTATGGAAGAGCAGTAACAAAAAATATGCAACGGTATCAGCCAAGGGAGTGGTAACAACGAAAAAAGCCGGATCCGGAAAGCGTGTTATCATTACAGCGACGGCAAAGGACGGAAGTGGCAAGAAAGCAACTTATAAGATCAGCATCGTAAAACATGTGGTCAAGAGCGTAAAGATTACTACAAAAACAAAGACAGTGAAACCGGGTAAGAAACTGTCATTAAAGGCCAAAGTTACTGTAAGCGGTAAGACAGCGAATAAGGCGCTTCTGTGGACATCGAGCAACACGAAATATGCAACTGTATCAAAAACGGGTGTTGTGAAGGCTTCTAAAAAAGCAAAAGGAAAAAGTGTGAAGATCACAGCCAGAGCCTTAGACGGAAGCGGAAAAAAGGCAACCATAAAAATAAAAATCAAATAAATATAGCGGCAAAATCATTTGTCTACAGTTTGAAAGGGTATCGCTTGCGATACCCTTTGTTTCCTTTATAGGAAAGTTCTCCTTCGGAGAACCGGAGACCCCTTGAGTTTGCTCTCGGACTTTTCGGCTGCATCCCCGATAGGTCACTCCTCGTAGATATATGAGTTGTTTTGTCAGAACAATTCTACCCGGCCAAGCAGCAGGTCGATCAGGTTGCAGTGGAAGATGCCGTTGTCGTCATAAAAGTTGTGCGGCACATCCATGCGGATGATGATCTTTTTGAAGAAATCCTTGGTAAGCATCAGCGATGCCAGCTCGGAGGATTCTTTTTTATCGGTATCCATACGGAAAGCGGACTGAATATAGATTTTCTTGTCCGCATCATTTACCACAAAGTCAATCTCTTTCTGAACTTTACTGTTGCCTGTGCGGTCGCAAACCATACCGACATCAATGGAGTACCCGCGTCGCAGAAGTTCGTTGTAGATGATGTTTTCCATGATATGACCTGGATCATACTGGCGGTAATTCAGTCGTGCGTTCCGAAGCCCCATATCCGTATAGTAGTATTTGTTCGGATACTTAAAATAGGTCTTTCCTTTGACGTCATATCGCTTTGCCATCGAAATGAGGAAGGAATCAATAATATACTGCACATAGTTTGAAACCATCGCAGGATTGATTTTCTCGTTTTTCATGGACGCGATGGCATTTGCGATATTGGTCGGATTTGTCAGTGAACTGATCTGCGAAGCGAGAAAGTCCAGAATGTCATTCAGAACATCCTCGCGCTCTATGCCGTTTCGTTCCACGATATCTTTGACATACAGTTCGCTGTAAAGAGAGGTTAGATAATCCTTCTTGTCCTTGTCATTCTCCAGTGCTAAAAGTCTTGGCATACCACCATAGAGCATATAGGTGTCCAGCGCTTTTCGCTCGTCACCGCCCACGGCAGAATAGAACTCCGCAAACGACAGCGGGAACACATGAATCTGCGTAGCCCGACCGCGGAACTCTGTAGCGATATCTTTTGACAGCCCTTTGGAGTTGCTGCCGGTGACATAAACATCAAGGTTTTTGTAAGCTTTGAGTTCGTTCAGCATATCGTAGATAGTAACCTCGATACTGCCGTTTTCCTTGTCCACCACTTTTGTGGTGAGCTGCACCTCATCAATGAACAGATAGAACTTTTCGTCCTTCCTGTCCCGGACGGTATTTTCTACATATTCGCACAGGGTAATGGGATTTCTGAACTTATAGTACCGCCGCTGATCCAGTTCGATTTTCAAAATATGATCTTCTGAAACATTCTGCCAAAGAAGGTACTCAAAAAACAGGTCAAAAAGCAACACAGACTTGCCGCACCTGCGTATACCCGTGATGACTTTTATCTCGCCGTTCCACATACTGTGGATCAGTCGGTTCATATAGGAATCTCGTTTAACCATACATTTCACCTCGTAATTAGGACAAAACCGCCCGAACTTCTATGTTAGTATACCACGATTTTTGAAAAACAACAAGGTTTTAAGAAAAAAGTCACAAAGAAGCTGCGACGAAAACATACCTGCCATTACTTAGAGGATGAATGTAGCGGGAATCTTTAATGCACTGGTGCAGTAGGAAAAATTAAAAAGATTTAAAACTTTTTATGATTTCACCTGTCTATATAGTAGAAACACAAATAAGAGGTTGTGTTTCAAAAAATAAAATGATGAAAGGAATAAAGAGTATGAAAAACGAAAAGAGGAAGAAGATGAAACAGTGGCAAGGAAAAATAGTGGCATTCTTATTGTTGGTGTTGTTTGTAGAAAGGTCTGTTAATGTTGAAGCTATGGAGCTAATAGATAAAATTAATGTTACGGGTGCTGGCGAATTAAATAAGCAGACAGTTTCAATGAATGACAGTTGGGAAAATGAAATATCGGAAAATGAATTACCGGTCAAAGAAGAAAAATGTGGAGAAGAAATAGAAAGTGATACGGAGCAAAGTGCAGACCTTATTGCTTCGGGAAATGGATGGACATTAGATAAAAATGGACATTTGGAAGTTCATTATAAGAACTCTAGACCAGAATATAGAAAACCATGGGGGTTTGGTTACGATGAGCAGATCAAAACAGCGTCTCTTTATTTGGAAGATTATACCTCGTTGGCAGACCTGTTGTATGAATGTCCAAATTTAGAAAGTGTTGATTTCCAAAATTCAGATTTCAGTCATGTAGAAACAGCAAAAAATTTATTTGGAGAATGCACGAGCCTGAAAGAAATAAAGGGACTGAAACTGCCACATGTAAAATCTATAAATTATATGTTCTGTGATTGTAGTGCCTTGAAGGTTATAGACGCGGATATGTTTGCGTCGGATTGTTTAGAGAATGTAAGTTATTTATTTCAAAATTGCAGCAGTCTGACGGAAATAAAAAATCTGGACAAAATAGATTTATCCCGTGTGGAGGCGACAAGTGAAATGTTTGAAAACAACATTGCTATGGAATCATTAGATATTCAAAAGCTTAATGTAGCTCATGTAAAAAATATGGCTGGTATGTTTTTGGGGTGTAAAAATTTGAAAAATCTGGACTTTTCCGGATGGGATACATCAAGTGTAAAAAATATGGAAGCTATGTTTGCAGGCTGTGAATATGTAACAACTTTTAATTGGGATCAGTTTGATACATCAAATGTTACTAATATGGAAGCTATGTTTGCACTTTGTGGAGAAGGAAGACTGGACTTGTCGCAGTTTCAGACATCTCAAGTGCAAAATATGAATCAGATGTTTTTCCTTTCAAGATTTCAGGAAATTAATCTGGAAAATTTTAATACTGAAAATGTGACAAATATGACATTTTTATTTTTTGGTTGCGTTAATCTGGAAAAAGTTAATATACAGTCATTTCGGACCCCAATGCTAAAAAATTGTTATGAAATGTTTTCCAGCTGTGAAAGTCTGAAAGAAATAGATCTTTCTAACTTCGATTTTTCCAGTTTAGATACAGAGATCAGATATTCAGGATGTGTGACAGAGCTTGAAACACTTCTCTATGGTGCCAACAGCTTGAGAAAGCTGATTTTGCCTGCAAATGTTCCACAAGAAATCAGATTATCAGGTGTTAATGGGTATTGGTATGATGAAAACGGTGTAAATATAGGGTATACATATGTAAATTTAAATGTGCCGGCTACATATCATGGAATTTCGATGAGTGAGTATTATGCAGCAATGGAAGAAGCTGAAAAAAAAGAAGAACAGAAAAAAACAGATAAACAGAATCAGGTTTCAGCAGATAAGGAAAGTTATAAAGGAAAGCAACCGCAGTATAGTACGAATAGAAAAACGGATAGTAAGAAAAAGCAGAAAATAACCTATCGTGGAAACAGAAAAAAAATAATTACCATTAGAAAAGTAAATATCCGGAAGAATAAAAGAACTTATAAAATTCCGGTCACATTTAATAATGGGGGCATACATACTGTACCGGTCTATAAGTTGATTTCCTACCCAAGAAATGGTAAAAAATATATAAAGGTTTCTCAAAGAGGTGTTCTGACATTTTCAAAAAAAGCAAAGAAAGGGAAATATCGTATAAAAATCGAACTGCCGGAAAGCGCAAGTTTTCAAAGTACAAGCATCTATATTACTGTTAGGATCAAATAACGGAATAAATGGACAGAGTAAAATATGGGAAACTATATGAAAAATTATTCAGAAAACTGAGTAATGATATATCACAGTCAGAAGTACAAAAGAAACTGGAGAAGACAATGCAGAGTATCTGGAAGAATATGATAAAGGAACAATGAATGCTGCAGAGGGAGAATGTATGGAAATAACAGAATTGGTACAAAGAATGCAAAATGGAGATGAGGAAGCTTTTGAAGACATATTTCGACTGGAATATGCAAAGGTATTTGCAAGAGTAAAATCTAACATGATCGGTTTTGATCAGAGTACAGTAGAAGATGTAACACAGGATGTATTTATTAAAGTATATGAAAAAATAAGTACATTAGAGAATCCAGAAGCATTTGAAGCCTGGATCATGCGCATCGCCAGAAATACAGCTATTAATGAAATAGAAAAGAGTAAAAAGATCACGTTATTTCCAATGGTTTCCGAAGAAGAGAATATTACGCAGGAAGATCTGCTGGAAAATGAGTATCTGGAATTTAAACCGGAAGAAAATCTGTCACAGAAAGAGATAGAGGAAAATCTATTTGATATTTTAAGCAGTCTTCCATCTCATCTGAGTCTGTGTCTGCAAATGAAAGAGTATGATAATATGTCTTATCAGGATATTGCAGATGAACTGGGAATTACTTTATCAGTGGTGAAAAATAATATTTTTCAGTGTAAAAAAAAGATCAAAATAGAAATGCAGCGTAGAAAACTCTACAGCGCAGCGCCTATATTCTATTTCATGTGGCTGTATAAACAATATGTGGAAGGTATGGAAATTCCGGCTGTGGAACTGAATAGAATCTGGAAAGGAATCCAACCAGCAATATTCGGTCAGATACCAGATACAAGTGGTATATTGAGGACAGCGAATGGTCAGATACCAGCGGAAAGCTTATCACAGGGAGTGTCTGGTTCAGCCGGGAGTATGGCTGGAAGTACAGCAGCAAAAGCGACATTCTGGGGAAGTTTTACTTCAGGAAAGATTGTCGCTGTACTTACAGCAGTAACAATAACAGGTATTGCCGCAGATGCAATCGGTGTTTATCAATATACCAAGAATAAAAAAGAAGAACCTGAAGCAGTGAGAGAAAAATTTGTATATGTGCAGGATGACCTGGAAGATACGGAAAGCAAATTTACATATACGGATACCGCAGAAGAGCCTGATTCTGAAGCGGATGAATCCATAGTAGCTGATCTGCCTGAGGAGAAGATGGAGGATGCGGATACAGCGCAGGAAGTAATAACAGATATTGAAGAAGTACATTTACAAAATGAAAAACAGGATTCCTGTCCTATTGGCAGCGATGATTATTGGGCAACGGCACCTATTGTAACATATAAAGTTGCCGGAATAGAAAATACACTTGAAGTGGAAGAAGAAAAAAAACATTTCTTCCCATTTTCGGGATTGGGATCAGAATATGGATATTATGTCATTAGGCAGGTAAAGGATGTTACCAATGATGGCATAGAAGATCTCGTGCTGCATTTTATTTATGCGGGAAACAATGCCTGCGATACATTGGGGAGTACCTATGTATATACGATAAATCAGGAATCTGGGAAACTGGAAAGGAATTTAACAATCGAATGTGATGAGGCAGGAGTATATAAGCCGGGCTATGATAATGCTGGAGCATTAGCGCAGGACGGCTGGATTGAGCTAAATCTGGTCAATTCTGATAATGAATTCGCGGTGATGAAGCTGACATATGAAAATGGAAGCTGGGTTGCAAGCGAAACGGATGGTATCAGTTCCTTATATGGTAACGTAAATGAATAAACTAACAGATAAAATGGAGGAATAATAAATGAATTGTGCGTGGCATATAAATAAAGAAGCCGTTAGAGGCTGCAAATTATGTGGAGTACTCATTTGTGGGGATTGTGCAAATGCATTAGATAATAAATGTATAGAATGTGAAAGAAAGGAACTTGGTCAGATAAAATATGATGCGAATAGTGTCATATATTCTGGAATACCGGGGCTTTTATTTGGAGTGCTGATAGTTGTATTAAGCTATTTGTCATCTGGAGTTTTTGATTTTTGGAGGCAACTGTTTGCATCTGCAATTTTAATTGTTCTTTGTTGGGGCGTTAGTTATGGATGGCAAAAATTAAGTGAGATCACATCTGGATTATTCTTGTTTTTACCTATAGTAGGTTGGGTCTTTTATTTTATTGTTAAGGGCGCTCTGGCAGTGGCTATAGGATGGGCTGTCGGCGCACTCAGGTGTGAAAAAGCTGTGCGAGCTTTGAAATATGTAAGAAAAAGAGAGGAAACAGTAGCTTCATTAATTAGAAAATAGCAACTGGTAGTATAATAGGTACAGATAGTTTAATGTTTAGTCAGGAGGTTTACTTTGTTTTACATCATAGTTGTGCTCATTCTTTTTATCGGGGATGGCATCATCAAATATCTCGTTGAAAATCTGATCGATCAAAAGGAACGGATTCCAATTCTGGGTGGAAAACTTTTTTTGACGAAATATCATAATTTCGGCGCTTTTTTAAATCTGGGAGAGAAGAAAAAGGAGCTGGTGAAACTGACAGCGGCGGTGATCACACTTTTATGCCTGCTTCTATTTATTGTGACACTCGGCAGACACGGAAAACGGCTCCTGAAATGGGCACTGTCCCTGCTTCTGGGAGGCGCCTTCAGCAATATGTGTGACCGCCTGACAAGAGGCTATGTAGTTGATTATTTTGGCTTCCGGGTGAAAAATAAGAGGCTGAGAAATGTCATCTTCAATATATCCGATTTTGGCATTATGATCGGTGCTGTGCTGCTGGTGATAGCCGCAAGATAAATAAAATAACTCCCTTTTTAAAAAAGTGTGTCTGATGCATACTAACTCATAATTATACGAAACACCACTCTTTTATTCATTTTCTATTCATTTCTGGCTAATGGGTATTCATTTTTACTCTAAGTTGTCGTGCAATTTATTAGAATGGAATTTTTGAAAGAGCCAGCACCTTGAATGGGTTGACTCTTTCAATGTCACCTGTAATTGACAAACTGGAATTGTATATTAATTTTTCTTATTTAGTCTAATATGGAAATCGTTGGCTTTAGAACATTCTTCATATGTAAAATTTGTTTCATTCCCTAAAAACTCAACGGCTTCCTCCTTTGT